>Ga0187863_10000028_pt1 | contig 125164 bp, 122 predicted proteins | sample June2016WEW_11_1_FD_132975 | JGI IMG/M metagenome (GOLD analysis project Ga0187863, IMG submission 132975) | Peatland microbial communities from SPRUCE experiment site at the Marcell Experimental Forest, Minnesota, USA - June2016WEW_11_10 | ecosystem: Environmental > Terrestrial > Soil >...
CCAAGAGTATTCCATCGGCGGCATCGTGCCGTACGACGTCAACTATTACCTGCCATTTCATCGCATGATCGCGCAGGACACGACCGTGACGCCGAACGTTGCTTGTGACATCGCGCCCGGCGTGCTCGCAGGAGCTACGATCGGTCAGGGAGTCGGGCCGACGCGGAATGCGACCGGAACGACAGTCAGCGCCAATTCGTTCGTGAGCGGCGACGTCATCGCCCGCCCCTACGGTTCTCTCAACACGGTCACGTCGACGTGCCAGTTTTCGCAGCTGACCAACGGTGCCGTCAACACGATGACCAACCTGATGCGGTTCGGTCTGATGATGTTCGACAACGATCCGAGCTCGGCCACCGGGGTCGTGCCCAGCGGGTCGAATCTGCTCGTCGCACCGGCCCCGTACGTCGGAATGTGGAGCTACTACCCGGGATGGACCACCAACGCGACGTGTCCCTACGCCGGCAACCCGGCCGACTGCTCAACATCCACGATGATGGCGGTCGGCGCGCGCAATCCGGCCGCGCCCCCTTGGGAGGGGCGCATGGTTGCATTCCCTGCGACAACCGACATTGCGACGCAAGAGCAGAATAACTCCAACATCGAAGACGTCATTCGGTCGTCACGACCCTACGGCGGGACGCCGATGGCGGGGATGCTGACGGGCGCGCAATACTACTTCTGGACGGATCCCACGGGACCTCAGCAGACCGACGTCTTCGTCAGCGGCAACTGCCGCCAGGAATACATCATCATCCTCACCGACGGCGCGCCGAACGAGGACATGCGGCCAGATTGCGCGGCCGCCGCATCGGCCGGGAGTCCCGCGGGGGTCTGCCCGTTTGCGACGCCACAAACCATCGCCGGCAATCTCTACAATGGCGGGAAGCCTTCGGGCGCGAATCAGTTCGTGACGACGTACGTCATCGGATTCGCGGTGTCGACGTACGAGGGCACTGGGGGTACGACAAGCGCCTGCTCGAGCCTGGTCACTGGCGGCCAGCTCGCTTCGATGTGCCTCACGGCGGTGCCGACCGATTCGTACTACCCGTGCTGTCAGCTTCAGGAGATCGCACTGGCCGGGGGCAGCGGTCAGGCGTATTTCGCAGACAGCCCGGGCGACCTGCAGAATGCGCTCGGATCGATCTTGGCGAACATCGCGAAGCAAGCGACCACCCGCACCGTGCCCGCGTATTCTCCCGTCATCACGAACGTCCTATCGACCGCCAGCACGCCGAATCAGGAGATCTTCTACGCTTCGTTCTCCCCTTCGCCCGGTCAGGCATGGTCCGGCGACGTGCAACGGTCGCGCTTTTATTGCGGTTCGTCGTCGTCGTCCGCATTGCCTTCCGGGTCTACCTCGTCGTCGGCATCCAGCTCTCCGACGTTCAATCCGCAGGCCGGAGACGACTTCGCCGACAACCTCAACTCGACTCTCGGGCCGGCGCGCACGTTCATTGCGTTCGAGCCGAACCTGGCGAGCGGCGGAACGGCTTGGGCCAGCATCCGACCGTTCATCGCTTCGCCGCCCCCCGACGGCGCGGTGACTTATGGCGTTACGACCTACGCCGGAAACGCGTCGAACGTCGTCTCGCAGATCGTGCCGGGCGCGATCAAAGGAATCGCTACGACCGGGTCGCCGCTCGGCTGCCCGTACACCCCGAACAACGCCCTCGGAACGCAGTACCTGACGCCGGCGCAATGTCTGAACATGACGCTCGACTTCACGTTTGCTCAGCCCGCGGGGTCGTTCAACGGGCCGTCGAATTTCACATTCACCTCCCGGTACGGAAACGCGTTTGCGGACGTCTACCACGCTTCGCCAGCCGTCGTGGGCCCACCGGAGTCGCTCTTGCAGGACCCTTCGTACGAAGCCTTTCAGGCGCGCTGGAGCAACAACGTGAAGTGCGGAACGTCGACCTCGTCCATCTCACCGAGGCCGACCACGGTTTACGTCGCGACCAATGACGGCCTCCTGCATGCGTTCTGGGCCGACGAGGTCACGGAGGAGAACAACGAACAGTGGGCGATGCTCATGCCCGACGCGATGCAGAATTTGCTTTCGACGTACCCGTCGAGTCATCAGTTTCTGCTCGACGGTTCGCCGATCGTGAAGGACGTGGTTTGGGACCGCACCGCGTCGTCCGCGACGAGCAATACCGCCAGCGCCTGGCATACCACCCTCGCGGCGGGATACGGCCCTTACCAGCGTGGGTATTATGCCGTGGACGTGACGGACCCGTGCCCGCCGCCCGCGGGTACGACGACCTCTGGGCAGCTGGCCGCATCGGGGCCGGTGTTCCGCTGGCAACTCACGACGATGCCGAGCGGGAACTACCCGATCTTCGGGAATTTTTCGGGCACCCCGGCGGTCACGACGCTGTTCATGGACCCCGGGGACGGAAACGGGGCCCGCGACATCGGAGTCGCCATTCTGCCCGGAGGCTGGAACGGGCCGCCCGCGTCGACTGCGTCGTGCACACGGCAGGCGAAGACCGCGGCCAACTATTCGACCCCGACGAGCGGGTATGCGACACGTGGATCGGTGCGCTGTTGGGGGGCCAGCCTGAAGCCCACCGATCCCGTCCTTGGACGCTCCGTGGCCATCGTGCGACTCGATACCGGCGAAATCCTGCGGGTCTTCGCCCCGACAGTCGATTACGCGAGTTACACGGGCGACACGCTCGTAGCCAGAAATCGGATCACGCCAACGCCACTCGATTCGCCGATGACGGGCACTCCCGTTGTGTACCCTAGCGATGTCGGGGCCGACGCGACCAAGTTCTTCGTCGGCGATGCGGACGGAACGATGTGGAGGTTCGACGTGTCCAGCCCGACCCCGGCCAACTGGGTCGGTACTCTCTATCTCGACTTCTACAACGCCACCGCCGATCTGAGCAGCACCTCGTGGCAAGATGGCCAACCGTTCGAGGTCACGCCCATCCTCTCGGTCGATCCGCTAGGAGAGGTGGTCATGAACGCCGCGACCGGGACGACGGAGACATTCGACAACAACGGCACCTACTTCGTGTACTCGGTCACCGAACAGGTCCAGGGCACGGGCACCCTGGCGCTCGGCGCAAACGTCAACTGGCTTCTCGGCGGTTCGTCCTCTCCATCGCCGTTACGGCAGGGCGAGCGCGTGTCGGGTCCGATGACGGTCTTCAACAACACGCTCTACTTTTCGACCTACTACGCGGGGAGCCCGGCCAATCTCTCTTGCACGAGCGGCGATGCCCGTCTCTGGGGACTCAATTTCAACACCCCCTACGAGCCCTCGGGAACGACGACGCCATGCACCGCCAACCCCGCCTCCTGCCGCGAGAACGGAGGCCTCTTCGTATTGAACTCGACCAACGGCTACATCGACGTCGGCGCGACGTTCCCCGGCCGTGTGGTCCCCGGAGTGGCCGTTCAAGCGACCCCCGCGTGCGGAACGTTCTCCACTGTACAGGACTCGTACGTGGCCGGCGTCACCCACCAGGCCACGACGAGCTTTACCGCAGGGCAGTTCTCACTCGTCGCGCTGGTCGGGGGCGTGTCGGGAGCCGGCGGGCTGAACGCGAACCCCTATTCCGTTTCGCTTCCGACGCCGGTGGCGCCGACGCTCATCAATTCCTGGGCAGCGGTGCTCGAGTGACGGCGAAGGGCCTTATCCGAGCCGCGATCGCCTTCGTGGCGTTCGCGGGGTGTCGCTCTCCCGATCCGGGACCCGCACCTGCGCAGGAGAGCGCGCCGAGCGCTGCGGCGCCCGTCGATCACCTGGCCAAGGGTGAGCTGCTCGAGGGGCCGGCTCAAGCGTTCGATCTGAAGCTGCCAAGCCAACTCCGCATCGACGGCGCGTTTGCCGATGTCGTGTACGTCAGTGGACCCGTGGCCCTTCACCCGCTGGTGCAGTATCTGAGAGCGCGCCTTCTCGGAGGCGAAATCCGGGAGGGGGAGAGTTCCGCGACCATCGAACATACGCAGGTCGCGCGCAAGCCGGGGCGAAACCTGGGCATCCGGATCATCACCGCGGCGGACGGCGTGCGTGTCGAGCTTCATGACGAGACCCCGCCTTCGCTGCCACCGCTTCCGGACGAGAAGGCTCGATGGAGGCGCGTCGGGCTCACGCCCGACGGACGACTCGCAGACCCGCAGCACACCGAGCGCGTCGAATGAGATGGCCGGCGTCCGACAGCAACGGCGCCGCCGAGGTAGCCAAGACCCTGGACCGCCCGCAGCAGCCACATGGCGCAAGACGCGGCCGCTGCCGATCGCAAGAGCGAAGCAAACCAAAGCGTTCGATGAAGGTCGACGACCACCCCGTCGAAGGAGCCTCCCTATAAGGGCCGCGGTCTTTTTCGAGCTACTGGGGTGCAAACCGCGCGAGCCTACGCGGCCGTTTGCGTCGTTGGCACCCGGTCCGTGTATCATCGCGGACATACCCGCGGGCCGGACTCCGGCGATGAGCGAAGGAGTTTGAGTCGGTGGCCGACCCTTTCAAGACCGCGCACCCCAATTCACGCGACGAGACAAAGGCTTCGGGCGACCCGTCAGCGCCGACGGTGGAGACGGCGCGAACCGCCGGACGCGGCGGCGTAGCGGTGCTCGGGGCGAAGGTGTTCTTTCTGGTAACCGGCTTCATTCAGCAACCGTTGCTGAGGCTCGCCGTTGGATTGAACGATTTCGGCGGCCTCGCCCAAGCGCTCGTCGTGTCGAACACGGTGAACAACGTCGTCGTTTCGAGCGGGACGCAGGCGGTGAGCCGCATAGTCGCAAGCGCGCCCGGGCATGAGGAAGAGGCTCTCCGCGCAGCCCTGCGAGTGCACGTCCCGATGGCGTTCGTCGTGGCAGGGGCCGTAGCCGCCGCGGCCCCCTTCTACGCCCGATTCGAACGCGCGGACGATGTCGTCGCCCCGCTGCTCATCATGGCCATCGTTGCGCTGCTCTACGGAATGTACGCGCCTCTCATTGGCTACCTGAACGGGAGGAACTACTTCGGTCGCCAGGCTGCACTCGACGTCGCGTTCGCGACGTTGCGTACGCTGGGGTTGATCGCGTTCGGCTATGCGTTCGTCGCGCGTGGACTCTCGGGGGTGCTGGGAACGACGGTGGGATGGGTCGCCGCCGCGGCGTGCATCGTCCCACTCGCGGTGCGCTGGACCGGCATCGGCAAGCCGACGGCGCCGGCGGCGAGTCTCCCTGACGGCATTCCGAGTCCGCGGGCGTACGTGGCGTTGCTGCTTCCGATTGCGGGGGCGCAGCTCTGTGCAAACGCGCTCCTGCAGGCCGACATCGCGCTGCTCGGGCGCTTCCTCAGCGAGACTTCCGCGGCCATCGTGTTCGTGGGGTCGTCTCAGCGCGATCTAGTCAAGTCGTGGGTGGCTATCTACAAGGAGTGCCAGACATTCGCGTTTTTGCCTTATCAACTCCTTTTCAGCGTGACCCTCGTACTTTTCCCCATGCTGGCGCGCGCGACCAGCGCAAGGGACCCCGCCGCCGTCCGGACGTACGTCGCGCGGGGATCGAGGCTCGCGGCGATTTTCGGGGGCATGCTCGTCGGCGTGGTCATCGCCATGCCCGAGTCTTTGCTTGCCTTCGCGTATGGACCGGCGGACGCGCACCGAGGCGCCGACGTCTTGCGGATCATGGCGCTCGCGCAAGGCTCGTTCGCGATGCTCGGCATCGCCACCACGATCCTGACGAGCGTGGGCCGTGAACGCACGTCGGCGTGGATCACTTTAGGCGCGCTCGTAGCGGTATCGCTCGCATGCACGGGGTTCGTCCCTGGAGGCCGTTTCGGGCACGATCAGCTCGTTCGCTCCGCGGAAGCGACACTCGTCGCCCTCACAGGCGCGCTCCTCGTCGCGGGTGCGTTCGTGCGAGGACAGACCGGCGCCTTCGTTCCCATCGCAACCGTCGCCCGAGTCTGCGCGGCACTCGCCGCGTGCTTTGTTTTGGGTCTCTGGATGCCGCGCGTGGGTCGCCTCGTGACGCCGCTCGTGGCGCTGCTCGTGGCCGGGGCGTACATCGCCGTGCTCCTGGTGACCCGAGAGATGGGCGCGGCCGACGTCCGTTGGCTGCGTGCGTTGGCGTCCCGGAGGCGCTGAGGGTCCGCAGGCCTCGACCTACGAACTCGCGCCCGCAGCGCCCCCGCCCCTGAGCCCATGCTTCTGCGCGAGTCGGTGCAGGTACATGCGATCCATGCCCGCCAGCCGCGCAGCCTTGCTCATGTTGTTGCCCGCAGCCTCGAGCAACGTGCTCAAGTAAGCTCGCTCGAAGGCGTCCACCGCTTCATCCTTCGCAACCCGAAACGGGATCCCGATGTCGATGAGTGGAAGGCCCGATCCGGGCGCGAGCGACGTACTTCGGAGCGCCGGGCTCGCCTTCTGAAGAACGACACTGCGCTCGACATAATTTCTGAGCTCGCGAACATTGCCCGGCCAATCGTGCCGGCCCATCTCTGCGAGCACAGCGGCCGTAAACAGGCGTTCTTCATCGGGCACGCCCAAAGCCTGCAAGAAGACCCGCACCAGTATCAGCAGATCGTCAAGCCGCTCGCGGAGGGGCGGCACGCGCACCGTCATCACGGCGAGACGAAAGTAAAGGTCCTCACGAAAGCGCCCTCGGTTGACTTCGCGCTCGAGCTGCCGATTGCTCGCACTGAGGACGCGCACGTTGACCTTTCGCGGCCGTGTCTCACCGACCCGCCGAACTTCGCGCGCCTCGATGGCACGAAGTAGCTTGGGTTGGAGTTCGACGGGCAACTCCGCGACTTCGTCGAGAAACACGGTGCCGCCATCCGCCGCCTCGAATGCGCCGACTCGGTCCCGATCGGCGCCCGTGAAGCTGCCGCGCAGGTGCCCGAAAAGCTCGCTCTCGACGAGGTAAGGGCTGATGGCACCGCAGTCGACCACGATGAAAGGCTTGTCGCCGCGCGGACTCCGCTGCACGATTTCGTTGGCGACCAGCTCCTTGCCCGTCCCACTCTCGCCCTGAATGAGAACATTGATGTCGCTCGGGGCCACCTTCTGAAGGACCCCGAACAGCTTGCGCATTCGAACGCTCGTGCCCGCGAGCTGCCCAAACGCCGGTATCATGGGAACCACGGCTTGCTCGGCAGGATCGACGGTGCGAACGCGCACCACCGAGTCACCCAGGACGATCGTCGCCTCGGAGGGTAAGTCCGCGTCGCGTACGCGCAAACCCTCGACTTCGACCCCGTTAAGAGAGTCCCAATCGTGAATGCGCCAGCCGCCCTCGTCTCGGACCAGTCGGCAATGAAAGCGCGACACTGCGGGGTCCTGGAGCACGACGTCGTTCGTCGAGTGGGTGCCTATCCGGCAAAGATCTCCGTCGAACAGAAGCGCGCGAGCACCGACTCGACCATTTTCGCGCTCGATGGTGATGGCAAGCCGCGGGACGGCGACGGTCTGGACGAACTGCCGCGCCGTCGCGACGGTCTGTTCGTCGCGTTTGACGTCCGTGGGATCCGTCGGAAGGAAAGCGTTTCGCGCGTGCGGGGCACCCGGCGCAAGAGCCGACAACGACGGCGACGAACCAGATGCCTGCGGGGGCGGAGGGCGAGCCGGTGGGTGAGGCGGCGTCCTTCGGCGTCCATTCGTCACGACGAGCGAGCCTACCCCATTCTCAGAGCGTTTCGCGCGACGCGAGACGGTCTTGGCCGGGCCCGCGGTGGCACCCTCCAAGGGTCACTGTGCCGAGACGACGAAGGCAGGCCACAGATGGGCCGCGCCCTGGGCCCAGGAAATGATGAAATACGGCTCGACCGCCGCGGTTCCGGACGGGGCATCCGCCGGAAGCGGCGGCAGCTCCGTCAACTCGACCATGAAGGGGATGGACTCGTCGTTGTTCGCCAGCTCCGGACTCTTCTCACCGGGCGCAAACAACAAAATGTTGAGCTGGTTCCCTGCCGAGCTCGTCCCGACGTCGATCCCGAACACCTGCCAACTTGGCGCGGGCGCGTCAGAAAAGGCGTCGACCTGCAAGTTGGCCGTTGCGCCGACCCCCACCGAGAGCGGCTGGCCCTGTATCGTCGACGGTGCGGCATTGAAATAAACCTCGCCCGGCGGAATGGGCACACACGGATCGTGACTCGCCATCGCGCTCGTGTTCGACCAAACCTTTTGATACACGTAATTGCCTTCCGTCCAGCGATCCTGGCCCATACCCAGAAGGTCGACGCATAGGTCGGCAACCTCACCACCGAAATAGGCCCATGCCTGACTCTCCGGATCGGTCAGATAGTACCCGAGGTATTGGGTGCTCGGGGTCGCACCCGCAGGCGTCTCACCGCCGTGTGGATCGGTAGTGGCCTCGACGATTTCGTGGCTTGCCGCGATGGTCGCGGTTTGCTCGAAATTGAGAGCCGGAACGCCGTTGGCAGTGGGTTCCGGGGAGCAGACGGGCACGATCGCATAGGGCACGTGGAGCGAGCCGACCGACAAGCTGTCGTGATAACCGCCGATGGACTGGCACGACACGGACCCATCCACGTCGATCGTGACCGAGCTCGGGAAATACATCACGTAAAGCGTTTGCGGATTTGGCATCGGAAGAGTTCCGGCGTTCAGCAAGGACGAGATATAGGTCTTCAAAGTCGCAGCGCCACCGACCGCCGTGTCCGTATAACAAGGCTGGGGACCGCATGACGGCGTGCCGTCTCCCGGCGGCAGATCGGGGATCGATACGTGCGCCCCGGCGATACCTGGGCCGATACAGCCCGCCTTTGGGTCGCAGTAGTCCGCGACCACCGTCTGCCACCAAGACGTCGTCGTGACCCCGTCGTCGAACGTGCCAAGATCGGGGATTAGAGTCGCCGCGGCAGGCACGGCCAACCACGCGTTCTGCGTCGTATCGAAGTACGTGTAGAGACTGGGGTCGAACGTCACGGTAACGATCTCGGGTGCCGTGAGAATTCCGCCCCCGTTGTCTTCGACATAAGGAAGTGGAGGATGCGGTCCGATGGAGAACGCGCCAGAGTTGCTGCCGCTCGAGCACCCTACGGTCAACGCGAGCAGGACGAGGAGACTCAGCTCGTGGGCCGTCGACGAGCACCGCCGGGAGCCCATCGAGCCGGGGCAGTGGAACCCGGCCAGGGCCCGTCGAGGGCTCCTTCGAGTAAGCCTCACGGAACGCTCCTTCGTGGGAGGGAGTCAGCGAGCATCGAATCGAATATATTGCGAATCATGCGATTGCCCATGTGTCGGTAACGCCCAATCCACCGTCGTGTCTCCGCCAAAATTCGAGAGCCGCCGCAAGGCCCATTCGCTGCGCATACGAATGCCGCGTCCTCTCGCACCATCGTCGCCACCTCGATCGCGGTAACCTCGACATGAAACTGGAGTCCGAACGCCCGCGAGCCCCAGCGAAACATTTGATTTTGACACGGAAGTGTACTCGCGAGCAGCTTCGAACCTTCGGGCAGATCGAACGTGTCGCCGTGCCAATGAAGGACAACCTCCGACTCGTTCAAGCCGCGCAGACTGGATTCCGTGTCGGGGTCGACCGCAAATGTGACCGCACCCCACCCCACTTCACGGAATCGAGCGGGAGGGTCACCCACATGAAGCGGGTAGACGCGAGCCCCGAGAGCGTGCGCCATGAGCTGTGCGCCCAAACAGATTCCGAAAACGGCGCCATCCGCGCGCAGAACCCTCCCGATCAACTCGGCTTCCGCCTTCAAGAACGGCCATCTTGAATCTCCTATATCGCCGACGCCCATCGGTCCGCCCATCAGGACGAGCGCATCCTCAAGGGGGATGTGTTCGGGCACATCCATCCCGTCGAACAAGCGAACCAAGTTGACGGTCACACCCAGCAATTGCGCAACTTCGGCGATGCAAGCCGGGCCTTCGATGGGCTCGTGTTGAAGGATGTGAACGGTAGGCATCGTGTCGAGGTTGCCGGTCCGAGCCGGCGCTGTCGAGGGCGGAGACGCCCGCCCCCAAGCCTAGCCTCGCCGAGGGACCCGGAAGCTCGCGATACGAGCTCTTCGGCAATCGTGCGGATCGTCGCGAAGCACCCGGCGAGACGGCGATGATCCGCCGGGGCGCGTCGCTGCCCATCGCGAATCGCGAGGGCGCGCGCGCTTGTCACGCCTCGGCGTCCGGTCGCCGCCCGGATCGCGCCGGTCCCGACGCCACGATCGCCTGACGGAGCGTCCCGAGAAGATCGGGGCTCGTCTCGAGGGCGTCGCGCGAACGCTCCCGCCCATTGCCGAGCGCAGTCCCGGCGAAGGACAGGTGATTGCCGGACTTGTCGACGAGACCGCGCGCAATGCCGAGGTCGAGAAGCTCGCCGACCGAATCGATGCCGGTGCCCCAGCGGATCTCGAACTCGGCTTCCGTAAACGGTGACGCGCATTTATTTTTTGCGATTTTAACGCGCGTGCGACCGCCGACGGATTCCTCACCCACTTTGACCTGACCGATACGCCTCACGTCGAAGCGCATCGAGGCGAAGAACTTCAACGCGTTGCCGCCGGTCGTCGTCTCCGGTGATCCGAAGGTGACGCCTATCTTGTGTCGAAGCTGGTTCAGGAACATCAACGTCGTGTCCGCGCGATAGGCCACGGAGGTGAGCTTTCGCAGCGCCTGACTCATCAGCCGAGCTTGCAGACCCATGTGCGCGTCGCCCATTTCCCCTTCGAGCTCGGCCTTCGGCGTGAGCGCCGCAACGGAATCGATGACGACCAGGTCGATAGCCATTGAGCGCACGAGCAATTCCGTAATGTCGAGCGCCTGTTCGCCCGAATCCGGCTGCGAGATGAGAAGCTGCTCTGTCGCGACGCCCAATGCGCGAGCGTAGCCGACGTCCAGTGCATGCTCGGCGTCGATGAAGGCGGCGACTCCGCCGCTTTTCTGCGCTTCGGAAATTGCATGAAGAGCGAGCGTTGTCTTCCCGCTCGATTCGGGGCCGTAAATCTCGACGACGCGGCCTCGGGGGTAGCCCCCGATTCCCGTCGCGAGGTCGAGGGCGAGCGACCCCGTGGGGATCGTGGTGACCGGTTCGGGATCCTCGTCGTCGCCGAGCGTCATGACCGCTCCCTTACCAAACTGCTTCTCCACGGCAGCCATTACGCTTTTGAGGGCACGCATTTTTTCTGCGGTGTGTTCCAACATGGACTGGGTCCTTTCTCGACTGGCGGCCCAAGTGAGTTGATTTCCATGGTCGCTCGGGCCGGCCGCACCCATGGGAGTCGTCGAGACCGACGGGCCGGCATGGCGACGGACCGGGCGATCGGGGCGATGACCCAGGCATGAGCGAACGGCGTGCCGTGCCTGATTGCATGATTTCGCCGAACGACGTGAGCCAGGGGCCTGTCCCGGCCAACGATCCCCCGTCCGCGGGACGGATCGCCGCAGCGTCCCATCGTGTCGGCCTCGATCAGGCTACGGCCACGGTCGCGGGTCGATCGAGAACGCGCAACGCGATGCCCTCGGCGACGTGGTCGGGTCGAATTCCGGTGGCTCCCTCGAGATCCGCGAGGGTCCGCGCCAAGCGCAAGACCTTCCCGTATGCGCGTGCCGAGAGCGCGAGGCGAGCGACGGCCGCCGTCAGCATCCGGGCGCTCGCAGCGCACGGCTTCGCGACGCGATCCAGATCGCGTAGACCGAGCGTCGCGTTCGTCGACGCCCCGACTTCGCGCCGCACGTTGCGTTCGTGCTGGATGGCGCGTGCTCGTTCGACACGCGCACGAACGACCGCACTCGCCTCGCCTGCGTTCATCGCGTGCAGCGCGGCGACCTCCACCGGCGGAAGAACCACGTGAACGTCGATCCGGTCGAGCAGCGGTCCGCTCATCTTGGCTCGATACCGCGCGATCTTTTCAGGCGAGCAGGCGCAGCGCGAAGTCCCATCTCCCAGGCGGCCGCACGCGCAGGGATTGGTCGCGCAGACAAGCAGCATGCGCGCAGGAAAAGTAGCCTTCGCATGGGCCCGCGAGATGGTGATGAAGCCGTCCTCGAGCGGCTGGCGAAGCGCCTCAAGCGCGGCTCGACGGAACTCGGCAAGCTCGTCGAGAAACAGCACGCCGTGGTGCGCCAGGCTCGCTTCGCCCGGTCGGGGGACTTCTCCGCCACCGACCAGCCCGGCTTCGGAGACCGTGTGGTGCGGCGATCGGAAAGGACGCGCGCGCGACAAACCGGGGGTCTTTCCGAGCAAGCCAGCGACGCTATGGATAGCCGTGACTTCAACCGCCTCGTCGGCCGACATAGGCGGAAGAACCCCCGGCAGGCGACGCGCCAGCATCGTCTTGCCGGCCCCCGGTGGGCCGATCAGTAACAAATTATGGTTTCCCGCCGCCGCAACCTCCACCGCTCGCCGCGCCGCCGATTGGCCGCGTACATCGGCGAGATCGTCGGTCAGAGGATCTGGATCGCCCTCGGGGCCGCGCTCCGCGACGGGAAGCTCCCGGCGCCCTCGCAGCGCCTCGACGAGCTCCCGAAGCGAGGCGACGGTCCGCACGTCGATCCCTTCGACGAGCGCGGCCTCGGCGGCGTTGGCTCGGGGGACGATGGCCCGCTGGAGCCCGCGCGCCCGCGCACCGAGCAAATGGGCAAGAATTCCCCGTAGGGGCTGGACGGTCCCCTCGAGGGAGAGCTCACCGACCAACAGAACACGCCGCAACGAGTCGCGCGGCGTCGCCCCCAACGCACCCAGCGCCGCCGCGGCGATAGCGAGATCGAAACCGCTTCCAGTCTTCCGCACGTCCGCTGGCGCAAGATTGACCACGACGCGACACTCGGAGATCTCGACGCCCACTTGCGCGAGAGCACTCTTCACACGCACGCGACTCTCTCGCACGGAGGCTTCGGCTAAACCCACGAGCTCGAAAAACGGCGGACCGCGCGTCGCCTGGACTTCGACCCGAACCGGATGGGCGTGAAGGCCGACGAGCGTAGCGCTGTGCGCAACGGAGAGCATGCGAGCCGGGTCTGAGCGAGCACCGTGCCCGCGAGACGAGGGGCAAATTGCGCCGCAAGATCGCGCCCACTCGCCGTCGGGGACGAACGAGCCCTGTCCCGAGACACGTCGCACCGCCCGCCCGCGGTCTCTTCAGGCAGAGGTGACGCGTTTCCCGACGCGGGTTTTCGTAACAACATTGTAACTTTCGAACCGAGCCCTTCGAAGTACGAGTAGCCCCGAGGATTGAGATGGCTACAACCGCAACTTCCGAACAGGTATTCGCGTCGAAGCCGGGGCCGAAGCTCGACAAGAAGCCGAGCAAAATTGGGGTCGGAATCTTCCTGGGCGCTCTGGTCGTCGGCTTCAGCTATGTCGGCTCCGCCCTGGTCGGTGACCTGGCACGTGCGCCCACGGCGTCGATTTTCCCGTACATCCTGCTCGGGATCGCACTTTTCGTCGCGTTGGCGTTCGAATTCGTCAACGGGTTTCACGACACGGCGAACGCCGTCGCAACGGTCATTTACACCCATTCGTTGGAACCGAACCTCGCGGTCATGTGGTCCGGCGCTTGGAACTTCATCGGCGTCCTCGTGTCCACGGGGGCCGTTGCCTTCGGGATCGTATCGCTTCTGCCCGTCGAGCTCATTCTGCAAGTGGGAAGTGGAGCCGGATTCGCCATGGTGTTTGCGTTGCTCGCAGCAGCCATCGTGTGGAATCTCGGGACTTGGTGGTTTGGGTTGCCGTCGTCCAGCTCGCACACCCTCATCGGATCGATCATCGGCGTTGGCATCGCCAACCAGCTCATGGCCTCCAAAGGATCGGCCACCAGCGGGGTGGATTGGGCGCAGGCCGGAAACGTCGCCAAGTCACTTCTTCTCTCGCCGCTCGTCGGTTTCGTATTTGCCGCGATCCTTCTTCTTGTTTGCAAAAAGGTCATCCCAGACAAGCGGCTTTACGCCGCGCCCGAGGGGACCGAACCTCCCCCCTTCTGGATACGGTGCCTGCTTTTGCTCACCTGCACGGGCGTCAGCTTCGCTCATGGTTCGAACGACGGTCAGAAAGGGATGGGGCTCATTATGCTGATCCTCATCGGCACCGTCCCGACGGCGTACGCACTGAACCACGCGCTGCCGTCTTCGTACACGCAAGACTTCGTGGCCGTTTCGGCGCAATCGGTCCAGGCGCTCGATCGCTACACGACCTCGCCTGCGTTCGGCGGCGATGCGCGCGCCGAGGTCTCCGGCTACGTGCGGGATCGCACCCTTGCACCGACCACCATCCCGGCTCTGGCACGCTTGGTCGGAGACATCGCGAAGGACATGGGCCGGTTCAAGGAGCTCCGGCACGTCCCAGCCGAGCAGACCCGCAACTTTCGAAATGACCTTTACCTCGTGGGCGAGGCCATACGAAGGATCGAAAAGTCCGGACAGCCCGTCCTATCGCCCGAAGACACGGCCATCTTGAAGAACTACAAGGGGCACATCGACCAGGCCACCCGCTTCATCCCAGGTTGGGTAAAGGTCGCGGTGGCCATCGCCCTCGGGCTTGGCACAATGGTCGGATGGAAGCGGATTGTGGTGACGGTCGGCGAGAAAATCGGAAAAGACCACCTGACATACGCTCAAGGCGCCGCCGCGGAGATCACGGCTATGCTCACGATCGGGGCTGCCGACGGGTTCGGACTGCCCGTCAGCACCACCCACGTCCTGTCCTCGGGCGTCGCAGGAACGATGGCTGCCAACCGAACGGGGTTGCAGTGGGAGACCGTCCGCAATCTCGGAATGGCTTGGGTGCTCACGTTGCCCGTCTCCATCATTCTCTCGGGGACGTTTTTTTGGCTGTTCACCAAGCTCGGGTGAACCGCGTCCCTCGCGGTTCAAGCCAGCACCGTGCCTGGAAAATGATGCCGAGAAACGCCTTTACCCGTCGCGCGAAGTCGCGTCTGATCTCGACAATCGCGGACGACGCATGGTGGCGACCGACCTGTCCTCCACCACCGGGCGATCGGTCGCGCTGCTCGTGTGGTTCGCGGTCGCTGCGATGCCGTTCAGCTCCTGCCGCGCTCGACCCGAGGCGGGAGAGGCTTGCCGGGGGCCGCATCGGCTCTTCTGCGGCGCGCCCGATCGGGCGCTCGTTTGCGACGCTCCAACCTGGCGCGAAGTTCCCTGCCGAGGCCCACGCGGCTGTATACGGCGCGCCGACGGCAGCGACGATTGCGACGACACGCTAGCCAGCGAAGGCGACCCTTGCCCGCCCGACCCCGCGGTCGACTACGCGTGCGCGACGGAGCGCTCCGCCGCACTCGTCTGCCGGGATGGGCACTTTCGGCTGTGGCGGCGTTGTCGTGGTGGCGGAGGTTGCTCCGTCTCAGGGGCCCGACGGCTCGATTGCGACACGTCGCTGAGCGAACCCAACGACCCGTGCGAGCGAGAGGGCTCGTTCGCCTGCTCTGTGGACCATCAAACCATGGTCGAGTGCAACGGGCGGGCTTTCGTCCCGGCGTCGACCTGCCGCGGACCCCTTGGATGCCGCGTCGATGCTGAACCCCGCAAGGTCGAATGCGACGACGGAATCGCGCTCGAAGGAGACCCTTGCCGCGAACCCAATCGCATCGCGTGCGGCGTAGACCGAAGATCGGAGCTCGTGTGCGTCGGAAAAACGTATGCAAAAAAGCGCGAGTGTCGACGGACGGACTGTCGTGTCGACGGAAGCGAACTCTATTGTGATTAGTTCGATCCGCGAACGTCTCGTGGCACGCGCGCACCGCCGGGTGTGGTAAACGGGCGCCGAGGAGACGACCCCATGATGCGTTCGGTGACGTTGGTTTCAATCGCATGGGCATCCGCGACCCTGTCTTGCGGTGCCGAGAATCCACCCCCCCAGGCCCCACCGCCGGTCACGTCTGCGGCGCCTGCCCCCGTGGCGAGCGCGAGCGTGGCTGCGCCAGCCGAATCTTCCTCTGCAAGCCCGCCGGCTGCCGTCGTACCGCCGAAGCCGGCCCCGCCCACGCCCGCGGCGAAGTACACGGGATTCTCGACACCCGAGAGCGTACTGTACGACGCCGAAAACGATCGCTATCTGGTGTCAAACGTCAACGGAAAGCCGGACGACAAGGACAACAACGGCTTCATTTCGGTCCTCTCCCCCGACGGACAAGTGACGACCCTCAAATGGATTGAAGGAGGCAAGAACAAGGTCACGCTCGACGCGCCCAAGGGTTTGGCGCTCGTCAGCGGGGTGCTCTACGCCGCGGATATCAGCGTCGTGCGCACCTTCGATGCAAAGTCGGGCGCGCCCAAAGGGGACATCGCCGTTCCGGGATCGAGTTTCCTCAACGACCTGGCTTCGAGCCACGACGGCAAAGTGTTCGTGTCGGATACGGGAATCAAATTCGGCGCAACGGGATCTGTCGAGCCGACCGGCACGGACGCAGTCTACGTGATCGACAAGCGCAAGGTTAAGGCTCTCGCGAAGGGGAGCGCCCTGGGCGGCCCGAACGGATTGGTCTCGACCGACACCGGGATCGTGGTCGTAACGTTCGGATCGGGCGAAGTGTACCGACTCGATGACAAAGGAAAAAAACAGGACGTCTCGAAGCCCCCGGGTGGAGCGCTCGACGGAGTCGTGTCGCTCGGCGACTCGCTGCTCGTCTCAAGCTGGCAAGCGTCTGCCGTTTTTCGTGGCAAACTCGGCGGGACGTTCGAACTGGCACTCGCGGATCAGAAGTCGCCCGCGGACATCGGCTACGACACCAAGCGGGGGCGTGTTCTGGTCCCTCATTTCACCGAGGACACTGTCGAAGCGTACGAACTCAAATGATGGCATCGGGTGCCGACGGCCGCCGTTTTGTGACCAAAGCTGTCGGCCCCCTCGAATTTGCGTGAAGAGCATCGCCGCTCGGACGGCCGGCCCTAGGAAGCGGTCACGTGACCCGAACCGATTTGCTCTGGCTTGCCGCGGTCACTGCCTCGTCCCTGCAGTCGACGGACGCGACACCGCCGGGGCGCCAACCGCGACGCGCTGCGCCCACGCTCACGCGAAGCGCTTGTGAAGGACTTCGACCGCCGCTGAGAGATGCCTTGCCCGTTCGTCTTCGCAACGGCGCGTTTCCGGACTCCGTCCAGGCCGACGCCTACGCGTATGTTCCGGGCGGTTTCGACGCGACGAGACGACCCGGGCTCATTGTTTACTTCCACGGGTGGCACGGATGCGCGACTGCCGCTCTCAGCCGCGAAGACACGCCCTGCGAGCCGGGGGGAGAGCCGCGTCCCGCATCCGCGCTCATGGCGCAGGTCGACGACGCCCAGGTCAATGCCCTGCTCCTTGCGGTCGAGTTGCGCGTCGACATGCCGAGCGGCGAACCCGGCAATCTGGCCATGCCTGGACACTTCCACGCCATGCTTCGAGAGCTGCTTTCCGAGCGGCTTGCCGGAGCCATCGGCTGCCCGATCGAAGTCGACGCGCTCGACCGCGTCGTGGTCATCGCCCATTCCGGAGGTTATCAGGCGGCAGCGAGTGTCCTCGAGCTCGGCGACGTTCCGCAGATCACGGAGGTCGTCCTGCTCGACGCGTTGTATGGAGCTCAACGCGTGTTCGCCGACTGGATTCGCGACGACCCGGATCGCTTCGGCGTGGCCGGCGAGCGGGCGCTGCGGTTCATCGATTTGTACACCTGCTGCAGTGGCACGGCCGACGCTTCGGAGTCGTTCGCGCACACTGCAGCGGAGGCGCTTTGGCGTGCCGGCGTGACGGCGACGCCGATCGACGACGCCACCGATCGGGAACCAGACCCTACGATGCTGTCCCATCCCGTGGTCTTCAAGCGCGTGCCGGCACTGCACGCGGCTTTACCCCGGACCTACGTCCGCGCGATTCTTCAAGCGGCCGGCTTCGCCAGGATCTCGGGACGTTGACCAGGGGGTCGTGCTTGCCCAAACGGTCTGCCAAAGCCCCAGTACCCGAATCTGTCCGGAGCGGCCGGGCATGGCCGCGTGGCGCCCCCCGCGCTTCGGGTTGCCAAGGATTTGCAGCTGGGCCCGCACCGCGAAAAGGGCCCCCAGCACCGTCCAGCGTTGGCGTGCTCCGGGTGATCACCGGGTAGCCCGCCGCCGCTCCTTCAGTTACAGACTCCGCTGATGGGACACCGTCACTCGCACGCGCATGGGCATGACCACACCCACGTTCACCTGGGCGGGAAAGCGCCCACATACGGCCGTGCGTTTGCGATCGGGATTCTGCTCAACATGGCGATCATCGTTCTGGAGGTCGCCGGAAGCGCCGCGTCCCACTCGATGGCACTGATTTCGGATGCCGCCCACAACGCAAGCGACGTGCTCGGGCTGGCGATGGCGTGGGGCGCCGCACTGTTGTCGCGCCGACCGGCCACGGCGCGCCGCACCTACGGAATGCGGCGAGCCTCGATCATCGCGGCTTTGGGCAACGCGATCCTCTTGCTGGTCGCGACTGGCGGGGTCGGGTGGGAGGCGATGCGGCGGCTCGCATCGCCCCCCACGGTGCGTGCCTCGGTCGTCATTGGGGTCTCAGCCGTGGCGGCCGTAATCAACGCCGTTTCGGCTCTCTTGTTCGTCGGCAGTCGAAAGCGCGACTTGAACATCGGCGCCGCGTTTACCCACCTCGCCGGCGACGCCGTCATCGCTCTGGGCGTCGTCGTATCCGGGATCCTGGTGCAGGCAACCGGGTGGATGCGCCTGGATCCCGTCGTTGCCCTGTTCGTCTCGGTGCTGGTGCTCGTCGCGACGTACTCCGTCCTCAAGCACTCGCTCGATCTCGCGCTCGATGCCGTCCCCCGCGGAATCGATCCGAGCGGGATTCGCGCTTTTCTCCTGTCGATACCGGGGGTCGTCGAAGTGCATGACCTGCACATCTGGGGGATGAGCACGACCGAGGCGATTCTCACGGCCCACTTGGTGGTGCAGGGGCACACGTCGCGAGACGCGACGCTTCTGGCGAATATCGAACAAACGCTCCACGATCGCTTCCGCATCGAACATTCGACGCTCCAAATCGAGCCACCGGACGCGCCCGTCCCTTGCCGCCTGAAACCCGAAGAGCGCATCTAGAGGGTGCGCCGAGCGACGAGCTTACGGAGCCGAACACGAACCAGTCGGATGGTTCTCGAGCCCATTTGCCACATCGCAAGTGAGAACGTCCACTTCGTTCGCCGCGTCGCGAAGCAGCCTGGCACTCTCGGAAGGCGTCCCCGACGTCCGCAGATCGATGGCCAGATCGCGCGTTCGTGGACTCGCGGCATTCTCCTCGATCCAGGCTTTGAGGACCGCGGCCTGCGCGGTACCGTCCAGCTCCGCGATGCCTGGAAATGTGACGTACGAGCACAGGCGCTGCATGTCCGAACGGTATCGCGCCTCGGCCGCCAGTCCGGCATACGAATCGGCCAACGGGCACGCCTGGATCCCGAGCGCCCCGCCTGCTGCGCGAAGGCGATCCGCTCTTCGCTCGACAGGGGTGTCGCGGAGCGACGAGAAGAACAAGTTGCCCTCCGCAGTCCACAGTCGGGCACGGACCCGCTCCGTGACTCGCGCGATGTCCGAACGCATCGACAGACCCGAAGCGATCTCGCCCTGGCAGATCGCCTCAATGTCGGAACGATAGGTCGATTCGGCCAACCTCCACACGACGACCGCCCCCAGCAACGCAAGCCCGAGCACGCAGGCGCCGCGTCCGGTCGCTGCCCACCCAGCCGCCATGACTCCGCCATACCACGCCGGAGCCGAAAACTTGGCCTCGACGCTCCGATCGCGCGATGGGTGCGATCATGACACCGACGCGTGGGGCGTGCTGCTGCGTGTGCAAGAACAGGGACGATCGCGCGCTCGTGGTCGTCGATTTGCCGGACGGCGGGCGGGCGACCCTTTGCGGCACGCATGCACTAATGCATCGCCGCAGCGATGCGCGGCCCTGCTCCGAATCGGAGTTACGAGCGCTCTTTGCCGACCGCCGCGGCCACCGCGACCGGCGCGAAGAGGGCGACGCGCTCGGAGCGGCACTCACCGCTGCCTTCGCGGGCGAGCGGCGAGCCGTCGAGCGGCGCCGCGCATAGAGTGCCGGCATCTTCCGCCCTTTCATTCGACCGAAGCGGGCTCGCGCTCGCTCGACGATGTATACGTCACGGCGCAATGCGGAGGCCCTATGGCGCTTCACTTGATCACGGGCGGTGCCGGGTTCATCGGTTCTTCGATCGCTGAGGCGCTGCTCGCGCGCGGTGACTCCGTACGCATCCTGGACGACTTCTCGAGCGGGCGGCGAGAGAACCTCGAGAGTTTGCCGAGACGCTTCGATCTGGTCGAAGGGACGATCGTCGACCCGACGACGGTCGCACGCGCCATGCGAGACGTTGAAGTCGTCTTTCACCAAGCGGCCATCCCAAGTGTCGTTCGCTCCGTCGAAAAACCAGCAGAGACGATGTTGGTCGGCGTTCAGGGCACAACCGTCGTTCTCGACGCTGCGCGGCAGTCCGGAGTACGGCGCGTGGTGTTCGCAGCGAGTTCAGCAGCCTACGGCGACGCACCCACGCTGCCCAAAGTCGAGACCATGGACCCGAAACCGCTATCGCCCTACGCCGTGAGCAAGGTCACGGGTGAGTTTTTGATGCGGGTCTTCGGGAGTCTTTATGGGATGGACACGATAAGTCTTCGGTACTTCAACGTGTTCGGCCCGCGTCAGGATCCTAAAAGCGAGTACGCTGCGGCCATTCCAAAATTCATTGCGGCAGCGATCCAGCGGCAGCGCCCTGTCGTGTTCGGAGACGGGGAGCAGACGCGAGACTTCTGCTACATTGATAATGCGGTCCGTGCCAACCTCTTGGCCGCGAGCTCACCGTACAAACTGCGGGGTGAGGTAGTCAACGTGGCGTGCGGTGAGCGGACATCGCTCAACCAGCTCATCGGGTACATCGGCAATATCGCAGGCGTCCGGATGGATCCCGAATACCGACCGGCTCGCTCCGGTGACGTTCGCGACTCGGTTGCCGACATTCGCGCCGCACGTGAGGCGATCGGATATGAGCCGATCGTCGATGTGCGCGACGGACTCAAGCGCACGTTCGAAGCGTTCCAACGCTTCACAGCGTAATGAAGACGATCTCGACCGCCCGCGATCGCCAGGCTTGCCGTCGACGCGATCACAGGACGCCGACGACTGCAGGAACGCCCACGAGCCCGGCACCCTTGTACGTCTTCGCCCTCATGAGCCCCCTGTATGCGAACGGCGGCAGCGACGAAGTCGCTATGGATGGGTAGAGCGTGTCCTTTCGGTGTGGCATCATCTCGTCCGATGGTGCGACCTCCGTCACTGCCGCCGCCCGACTGCCGCACCGGCGCGGCGCCGGAGGATTCGCCCGACGTGCTGGGTATGCCGGACGAGAGCCCCACGCTACTGAAGCGCGACTCGGCGGTCCGGGCGATCCGCGACATGATCGACCTGATTCCCAAGCTCACCATCGACGTGAAGCGGGAAGCCGAGCACGGCCCGCGTCAGGTCTCCCATCGGGGCGAAGTGTGTCGGATCGGGACGCATTCTTCGAACGACCTCGTTTTGCGCGATCCGGCGGTCTCGCGCTTCCATTGCAAGCTCACTCGCGATGGAGCGATCTGGCGGCTTCAGGACAACGGCTCGCTCAACGGCACTCAGCTCGACGGCGTGCGCATCCGCGACGCCGAATTCGGAGGCGAGGGAACGATCTCGATCGGCGACTCGGTGCTTCAGGTTCGAGCTCAAGAAAGCACGGACCAGGTGACCCTGCCGAACATCCAGTCCTACGGATGCCTGATCGGCGCAAGCGTCGCGATGCGGCGACTGTTCGCGTTTCTGGAGAAGGTCGCGGCCAGCGAGATCAACGTGCTCATCGAGGGTGAGAGCGGGACGGGCAAGGAGCTCGTGGCGGCCGAAATCGCCCAGCGCGGCCCACGGGCAGATCGGCCCTTCGTCATCGTGGATTGCGGGGCGATCTCCCCAAATCTAGTCGAGAGCGAGTTATTCGGTCACGTCCGCGGCGCGTTCACTGGAGCTGACCGCGATCGGGTCGGAGCCTTCGAGACGGCGAACGGGGGAACGATATTTCTCGACGAAATCGGCGAGCTCCCACTGGAACTGCAACCGAAGTTGCTTCGCGCACTCGAGGCTCGAGAGATCCGCCGACTGGGCGAGTCGCGCTCGCGCAAGGTCAACGTACGGGTCATCGCCGCGACCAACCGCGATCTGGAGCGCGAGGTGAACAAGGGGCGCTTCCGTGAGGATCTCTATTTTCGCCTGGCGGTCATGAACGTTCATGTCCCGCCCTTACGGGAGCATGTCGAAGACCTGCCGCTTCTGATTCGAGGGTTCCTCAGCGGCCTCGGACTGCCTGATCAGATCGAGTTGTTTCCGCCTCGAATCCTCGTCGATCTCGCTTCGCACGATTGGCCGGGTAACGTTCGCGAACTGCGCAACTACGTCGAGCGGACGGTCGTGTTGAGAGAGCCTCCGCCCACCATCCACCGGAAGGTGAGCGAGTCACCCGACGTCGACCTGCGCGTGTCGTTCAAAGTGGCAAAGGATGCCGTCGTCGACGCATTCGAACGCGACTACATTTCGGCCTTGCTCACGGAGGCGGGCGGCAACATCAGTCGCGCGTCACGGAATGGCGGGATGGATCGCATGTACCTGCATCGCCTCGTGCAGAAGCACGGACTGCGCACGGCGCCGCGCGGTTCGGGCGACGCCTGATTGCCTTCCACGGCGACCGCACACGTTCTCAGAACTTCAGTTCGACATTTGCCGAGGTCGGACCCAGCCATGCCCGCAACGACGTTTCACTCGCGTGCGACGAGATCCTGGAAGAGAGCGTCGAATACAGCGTGACGCCTCCGAGGACCACCGCGGCTCCAGTCAGCGAGTCCGCCAGCACCGAGTACGTCAAGGTGAGTTTGGATTCCTGGCGAAGCGTCGCGCCGGTGGTTGGGTACGAATCGCGAGATTGACTCAGTGCACGTGCTTCTTTCAGTGCCAGAAATCCCATGGACCCAGCGCCCGCAGCGAGGACCCCGGTGCCGATCCACCCCGCGATGCGAAGCGCCGCTCCTCCGCCGCGCGACGACGTTGCCGCTTCGGAGCGCGGCGGGGGCGGCAGCTCAAACACGTCCGCCGGGGGTTCGGCCGCGGCGGGCAAAGCCAGGTTCAAGGACACATTGTCGTCCGCCGCGACGTCGACGAATCGCGTCACCACCGACCTGCCCGTGAGCGAAGCGGTCACCTTTCGATGTCCAACGCTGACGACCAATCGATCGTCCAAAGGGGTTTTGCCGACCGGCTGGTCGTCGATCGATAGGTCGGCCCCCACCGGATCGGTCACCACGCTCAAGTGCCCGACGCGCGTGCGCAGCACTTGAAGCGTAGATTCGACCTCGGCGCGGCGCGGCTCGTTCGCAGTGGATTCCGCGAGATAGCGTGTGAACGTCGCCAGTGCCCCCGCGTAGTCCTGCACCTGATATTGCGTCTCCCCGACGTTGTAGAGCACGGCCACGTTGGGCGCGATCGCGTAAGCGCGCTTGAACTCCACGAGCGCGGCTCGATAGTCGGTTTCGCTGTAGAGCGCCACGGCGCGTTGAAAGTGCTTGCCGGCCTCATGCGTCGGATCATCGGCGTCCTGCGCTCCCGCACGCAGCGGACAGGCCGCCATGACCAACAGGAGGCCCGGAGTGAACATTCTTCGGAGGCGTGCAGCGCGTGATGTCATTGGGGACCGTATGGGTTGTTGGTCACGATGGGACGAAGCGGGGGACGACCCCCGCCTGGATCAAACTCGTTTCGGGTTGCGGCCGGAGTTGGTGGGGGACTGGACTCCGGCGCCGGCGCGGAACGCGGAGGATCCGGTGTGGGTCCCTTCGCCACGCGAGCCGGTGCTGCAGGCTGCGGGATCCAGCGCGTCACGACGGCCGGGCGCGTGGCATTCGCAAGGCGATCCAGGCTGATATCGACCGCCACGTCATTCGCGAGCGACACGTCCTCGGTCTTCGCTTCGTATCCATCGGCCGACGCCGCGATTCGGTGCGGCTGACCGTCCTTCGCAAGTCGCGCGCGGAAGGGATTGCCCGAGACGCGCATTCCGTCGAGCACGATTTGGGCGGTCGACGGCGAAACGCGCACGGCGAGGGTGACGAACGCCGGCTCCGCAGCAGGCAAGGTCACAGCAGTCGGGGTCGATACCTTGCGCTCGGCCGGCGCCGGCGACGACGGTCCGCCGCGATGGGCGACCGCGACGGCCAAAGCGGCGGCGAGCACAAGGGAGACGCCGCACGCCGCACCTGTTCCGACGATCCAAGCTATCTGAGCCCTGCCTCTGGGAGCTTCGATTGCACCACCGCTGTTCGAGTCGCTCAACACGCGAGCCCCTACCGATCCCTCAATCCTCAGCGAGGGATCGCTCGACGGGCTTCCCGGAAAAAGTGATGGGACTTCGGTGACGACGGAGCGCGAAGCGCTTGCTGCGATCGTGCCCGAGACCGGGGACTGCAAACTCGGCAAGGTACCCGAGCGGCGACTCTCCCGGGCGCGCGACACGGCCTCCTCGATCAACAGGCGGGTCTTGTCGCGCTCGGCCTGGAACGATCGGCTGATGAGAGCCCCGATCTCGCGCATCGACATCGCGTCGGCGCGGCGGGCCAGATGCGCCTCGAGCGCCTCGCCCAAGGCGGCCGCCGTTGGGTACCGGTCATTGACGTGCCTCGCCATCGCCCTGGCGCAAATCGCATCAAGCTCCGGTGGCGCGTTCGGGCAGGCGGCTCGCAGCGACGGCGGTCCGTCTCGCAGAAGGTGCGAGAGGATCTCGACGTCCGACGTTTGCGGCCAGAGCCTTTGCCCGGCAGCCGCTTCCCAGACCATGACACCTGCGGAATACACGTCGGCGCGCCGATCCACTTTGCCGCCGCATGCCTGCTCGGGCGACATGTAGGCGATGCGGCCTTTGAGAACGCCGGCACGGGTCTCGAGCGCGGAATCGACCGATTTCGCGATTCCGAAGTCGAGAACTTTCGCCTGACCGTCAAAGGTCACGACGACGTTGAGCGGACTCACATCGCGATGCACGATCTCCAGAGATTCGCCATCGAAACCTCGCAGCTCGTGCGCGTAGTGAATCCCGTGGAGCGCCTCGGTAATGACGCGCAGGTGCGCACCAACGGGTAGCCCGTCGTGGCGCGCGAGGTGCCGCCCAATCCGGTACAGGCTGCGACCATCGAGAAATTCCATGATCATGAAGTGGCGATTGCCGTCGGACCCCACTTCGTTGGTCTGCACGATGTTCGGGTGGGTCAGGCGTGCCGCGAGCCGTGCCTCCTCCAGAAACATGGCGACGTAGGTTTCGTCGTCGCAAAACGACGGCTTGAGCTCCTTGACCGCCAGAAGCTTGTTGAAGCCGCCGGGCCCCTGAGCAATCGCGAGATAGACGTTGCCCATGCCGCCCTTCGCGAGCTCCGCGACGACGCGGTACTTTCCGATGTCGATCGCCGGCGCCTCAGATTCTGCAACGGACATCATGTCGGCGGTCGTCTACGCACGATGCGGGCCAGGCCGCCAAGTACCGGGCGCCGTCGATTTCAATGGGCAAACAAGAGCAGCCTCGAGTCTTTGTCGCTATCCGGTGTTGCGGTCACCCGGCGTCAATGAGGACGATCGGCAGCGACGGCGCACGCAGACCATCAGCGAGAAGCGGCTCGCCGGTGTGGCCGTGTCGGAAGCTTGTCGCGGCACCGCCCCTCTCGAGCAGCTGCCGGCCAAGGCGAAATTCGTGCCGCGATTGTTATGGGGCCAGGCCGGCCCGGGCGGGAGGATCCGGCGCCGCCAGCCGCTCGGCCTCACTCCAATCGGGTCGAATGGCGTACTTGACCAATCCGACACCGAAACCCGCGCCGTAGCATCCGTGAACGACCGGAAAGATGGCCCAGACTACCGGGATAGCCGCGACTCCTTCGGATCGGCCGAGTCGAATGGCCTCGGCTCCGGTCGCCAGCGCATAGGCAGCGAGAGACAAGCCGCCCAAATTCAGCGGCGCGACGGCCAGCAGAAGGGTCTCCCCGACCAGCCCGAGGAAGGGGAGAGCCGAACGAAGGGATGGAAGCCTGCGGTGCTTGAGAAGGGTCCGCGCCCGGCCTTGGCCCAATCCGTAGTACTGCCGTGCAAGCGCGCTCCACGATCCCCGTGGGTGGTAGTGCGACACGATGTCGGGGCTCAGGTAACCACGCCCGCCCGTCGCAGCGAGACGCTGGTTCCAGTCCGCGTCATAGTCGGTTATCGCGTGGGGGTCGAATAACCCGGCGCGCTCGAACACACTGCGACGAAACGCACCGGACTTGACGCTCTCGACGAAGCCTTCCAGATCGGCCTTCTGGCGCTTCGATCCACCGACGCCCAGAGGACTACGGAGCGCCGCGGCGACGCAACGCTGGAAAAATGTCCTCGCCCTGGGCCGCGCGACGCCCCCGACGTTGTCCGCCCCACTGCGCTCGAGGACTCCGACGCACTGGCTCACGAAGTCGGACCCATAATCGACGTGAACGTCCATGGGCACAATGACGTTACCCTGGGCGCGACGGATGCACTCGTTCAGGCCCGCGGCCCGAATGCGTCCAGGGTTGTCGATTAGGCGGATGCGACTGTCTTCGGCGGCCAGGCGATCGAGAATCTCGCGAGTTGCGTCAACGCTCATTCCGTCGGCGACGAGGATCTCGAGGCGGTCGCTCGCCCAGTCCTGTGCTTGGGCCGAGCGGATGCACGCCTCGACGTAAGCCTCCGCGTCTCGGCAGGGAATCGCGACTGTCACCAGCGGTAACGTCATGCGCGGTGGTCACTATAGACCGCGGTGGTCGCTTCGGCAGTCGGCATTGACTCGGGCTACGGATGGGGGATCGAGGCCGGACACCTCCGCTCACCGGTGCGCATGTAGATGGCCGCGCTACACTCGCTGCACGGCGGCCACCTCTCCGCTCTGTCTGCCGGTCGTCGCTGGCGCGGACCAAGGGGCGTGTGCGAGCGATCCCGACTGCGGCCTCTCCGATCGCTTACGCCGACGACGCCGTACACCATCGGCTTCACGCAGTCATGGTGATGAATGCGGCCAAGGGCACGTTGATTCGATATCCGCGCGAACGTGCGTTTCGTCGAATTTGCAGCGAATCGCGGTATACTGGTTCATATTGGCCGAGAAGTCTCGCGTTCGCACGGGGGGGCCGGTGCGCCAGTCGCTCCACGGAGCGAAAGACGTAGCAACGATCGCAGCGGCCGTTTCGAGTTCCGCGCCGGGCGACGAGCGCAGGGTGCCCGCATTTGCGAATGGCGCCGTCATCGGCGGCAAGTATCTCATTGAAGAAACGATCGCCGAGGGCGGTATCGGCATGGTCGTGGTGGCGACTCACTTGGCGTTGCAGCAGCGGGTCGCCATCAAGTACTTGAAGCCGAAAGCGCTTTCGAATCCCGTGATTGTGGAGCGATTCGTGCGGGAGGCACGGTTGGCTGCCCAGATCACTTCGGAACACGTCGTGCGCGTCCACGACGTCGGCACTCTCCCCGACGCCGGCCCCTACATGGTGATGGAGTACCTCATCGGAGAGGATCTGGGCCGCACCGTTCAGAGCGGTCCCCTGTCAATCGATCGCGCGGTGGATTACGTGCTGCAGGCCTGCGACGCGCTCGCCGAAGCCCACGCGCTTCGGATCGTGCACCGCGACATCAAACCCGAAAATATGTTCCTCGCTCAACGCGCCTCGAACACTCCAATCGTGAAAATCATCGATTTCGGGATATCCAAAATTACTCGGCGAAGAGGCGAAGGCGATCCATGGAGGACCGAGACGGCCGCAAGCGAGCAATTCGGAACGCCGGTCTACATGTCGCCCGAGCAGCTTCGCTCCACGTCGAACGTCGACGCGCGCACAGACATCTGGTCATTGGGGATCGTTCTTCACGAACTGCTCACCGGATCGATCCCGTTCGAAGGCGAAAGTCTGCCGCAGGTCTGTACGAGCATTCTCACTGCTCGCCCGGCGCGATTGACGGCCTCGCGTCCCAGCGCGCCTTCGGCGCTCGAGCAGATCGTCCTCAAGTGCCTCGATAAAAATCCGGCTTTGCGCTATCGCAACGTCGCCGAGTTCGCGCAGGCGCTCGCTTCCTTCGGGCCGGCATCCGCGTCCGGGCGGGTCGAGCGGATCGTCGAGGTCGTTCGGCGCGGTGGCGACAGTATCCGGCCGCCGGCGGGGTCCCTCCGGACGGACCGCCGCCCGGCGTCGTCCCCCATGGTTACGGCCGACTTCCGAGCGATGCCGAACCACCTTGGTACGGGGCAGCGAACGGCATACGCGTCGGCCGTCGGACTGGCGTTCGCGGGACTCTGGATTGCCCTTGCGGTTCACCGCTCGTCCGCCACGGCAACATCGACCGAGGCGAACGTGGCGAGCGTCACGGGCACCGCGACCCCTGCGCCGAGCGACACGGGGACGGGCTCAAAGAACAGGGTCGCTCAAAGCACGTCCAGTCCCACTCCAACGGTCAGCGCGCAGGATGTCGAGTCGACTCCGACGACAACGGCCTCATCCCCCGCGACTGGCATCCAAGGCAAAAGCGTGGTTCCCAGGGCGCGCTCAGCCGCCGCCCCTGCAAGCCCGTTCAAGTCCACGCAGCCGTCGACGCCGAACAGCCGCCGCGCGCTGTTCGGGGAGCGTGAATGAGACGGATCGGGACGGTCGTCGGATCCGGTGGGGCCCTGTTGCTGGGCTGTCTCCTCGCTGCATCGGCCCGGGCAGACGGTGGCAATCCACCGCAGCAGAAGGCAGCGGCACAAGTGCTGTTCGAACAGGGTCGGGCGTCGGTCGAAAAGGGGGATTTCGTCGACGCGTGCCCTAAATTCGCAGAGAGCGAGCGGCTCGACCCGGGCATCGGAACGATGCTTTGGCTTGCCGATTGCTACGAGACTACGGCGCATACGGCGAGCGCCTGGGCGTCGTTCAAGGAGGCGGCGGCCGCGGCCGCGCGACGTCATGACGGCCGCGAACGCGTAGCGCGCGATAGAGCCCGGGCGCTGGAAGCCAAACTCTCGCGACTGACGATCGCCGTTCCACGAGGCGCCACCGGCGGCCTCCAAGTGCATCGCGACGGCACGCTGGTCGGCAGCGCGGAGTGGGGTGTCGCGGTGCCTCTCGATCCCGGCCCGCATACGATCACGGCGTCGGCGCCGGGACATCGGCCCTGGTCTCTCACCGTGCAAGTCAAGTTGAGGCTCGATCTGCCGACCGTCACCGTTCCGGCCCTGCCGCCGGAGGTCGCCGCCGGCGAGGCGCACACAGGTTCCCGATTCGGCGACGGGACCCGCGTGGATCCGCCGGCATTGGAGCCCGGGTCTCCAGACCGGCCTCGGGGCGGGCAGCGAACGATCGGACTCGCCGTTTCGGCCGCGGGGATCGCTAGCGTGCTCGTCGGCACTGGGTTCGCGCTGAAAGCCAAGTCCATGTACGACGCATCCAACGCCGGAGGCGGCTGCTTGCCGGACAACGAATGCGACCCGGCGGGCTCGAAGAAGCGCGGCGACGCCACGTCGATGGCGCTCGTGGCGACGGCAACGATGGCGGCCGGCATTGCCGCCCTTGCCGGGGGGGCCATCCTATTCTTCACGGCCCCGAGGCCCGCCTCTCCTTCCGTGGCGGTCGGACCCATCTCAAGCGGCGTCTCGATGCGATTGACTTGGTCCTGGTGACTCTCTGCCGGCACCTCGCCGAGATCTCGGTCCCAGGACTCAACGTCGCGAACCGTTCTCCTGTAAAAAGACCCCATGCCGACCGTGCATCTCATCTGCGGCTCGACCGGCGCCGGAAAGACCACCTATGCCATGGCGCTCGCTCGCCGAACGAAGGGAGTACGCTTCTCGATCGACGAATGGATGTCGCAACTTTTCATCGCCGACCGACCCGATCCACCAACGTTGGCCTGGGCGCTCGAGCGCATCGATCGCTGCGAGCAGCAAATGTGGGCAATAGCGGATCAGCTGATCGAACGCGGGGTCGACGTCGTCTTCGATCTGGGACTGTCTCGAAGCGATCACCGGGACCGCATTCGGTTTCGCGCAGCCCAAACCAGGGCCGACAGCAAGCTGCACTATCTGGACGTGAGTCGCGAGAGGCGGTGGGCGCGAATCACCCAGCGAAACCGTGAGCGACCGATCACGTATTCATTCGAATTAACCGAAGCGATGTTCGACTTCATGGAGACATGGTTCGAGCCTCCCACCGACGACGAATTGTATGGCGCGATGATCGTCTGCGAGGACTGATCCGGGTTGCGGCGAACGGCCGGCCACCACGAACCCGCGGGCAATCCCGGCGCCCGTCGGGGTGGCCGGGCCCACCCCGAGGCCGGGTCCGTTGTTTATGGACAACCTGTGAACTGCACGTTCGAGACCCAGATGTCATACGAGGCGCCCGGCTTGTTGACCTGCCATTGCATGCCGAAAAGCTTCGACTTGTCGATGTGGTCCTTTTGGGGCGCACCCCATCCTTCCATCTGGCTCATCTGCGCGAACGGAATCACGTACTTCTTCCACTGCTCGGTCAAATCGAGGTCAGCGCCGAAGTCATTAAAACACTCGGTGCACACCTTGCCATCCGGATCCGTGTTCACGTCCGGGACCTTGAGGCGAACGGCCTTCTGCGACCCAGGACCCACTTTCGCATAAAAGGCAACGCCCGTGTATTGGGTCGCATCGTACGGACCTTTCGGGTTCGTAAAACTGAAGCCCATGCCCGCATATTGCGGATCGCCCGACGACGAGACCTTGCCCATCATGTGCGCAGCGAAAGCCAAACCGTTCGCCCCGCCCGGCGACTGGATGAACTTGTGCCCCGCGGGAGGCGTGATCGTCGTCCCGACCTTGTCGACGAAGGTGTACCAGTAGCCTTTCCTTCCGGCTTGGACCAGGATCTGGTTGTTCGCATCCGCGATGTCGTCAATGACGTAATCGCCGGTGCATTCCTTCTCGGACACGCTCGAAGGTCCGGGAGACGGACCGCCCGCTGCGGCCGTCGCAGCGCCCGGCTCGTTGTGTGAGCACGCGGCCGATCCCAGGCACGCGAGCGTAGCCACCAAGGCGGGTACGAAGAACAATCTCCTACGACTCATGGGCAAACTCCCCGCGCATCCGCGCGCATTCCTCAAGTGTGAACGTCGAAAGCTGAAACGTCGGAACTCCTTCGGCGACGGAAGGCATCACTGCTCGACCGCCGTGCTGCTTTCTACAGGCACTCGGACCTTGCGGTCGAGCGCGACCGCGAACGCCGACGCGCCTACCGCAAAGCACGCCGCTCCGGCAAACACGAGGGAGCCACCAGCGCGTTGGTAGACCAGCCCCCAAGTCAGCATTCCTACGACCGATCCGGCCCCGACGGCGCTCGCGAACAGGCCCTGAGCGGTTGCGAGGGAGTGAGACGGGAACCTGCGCGACGTATACGTCACTTCGGCCAACCAGACCAATCCGAAAGACACAGCGTGAAGCGGCTGAAGAAGCAACAGCCATGACGACGAGTGCACGGTCGCGATCAACACCCAGCGGACCGAGGCCCCGGCCAGCGCACAGGCAAGTAACGCCGGAGCGGGAAATGATCGGAATACCGACGCGGACCACGCCATCAGCAGCACCTCGGCGCCCGTGCCCAGCGCCCAGGCAACGCCGACGACCGGACGCGGAACTCCTAGATCGAACAGGCGAAGGGAAAAGCACATGTCGTAGGCGACATTGCCGCATTGCCCGAGGAACGCGGCCATCAGGAACAACCGGAAGTCGCTTTGGGCGAGCAGTCTCGCGATGCTGTGGCGATCGGCTCGATCCGGCAACTCCGCCCGACGAGGGAGCGAAAGCGATGCGACAAACCCAGCCGCAAGCGCTCCGGTGCAGACGACGGGAAGGGCAAGCGCGTCGCGCGGATCAACCCAGCAGCCGGCGGCGAGCGCTGCGCAGAGAAACCCCAGGGACCCCCAGAGCCGGAGACGGCCATACGTCGTGCCGACCTGCGACGCGCGTTCGAGCGCGACGACATCGGCCATGAGCGACATCGGTGCGCGGAACAGAGCGATCGCCGTTGCGGCGACCCACAGTCCACCGAAGCCGAGCGAAACGCCCAACCCCACGCTGATCGCGAGAGTCGCAAATGAAGCCAGCGCGCCCAAGCAGGCGAGTTGCAGCAGTCCAACGCGGATTGCGAGCGCGTCCGCGACGACACCGAACGCAGCCGGCGCGAAGAGGGCCATGGCCGGCGCTGCGGCGGAGATGATCCCGAGCCGGAGCCCAAACATGCCGCGGGCCTCGAGCCAGCGCGGGAAGAATGGGACAAAGACACCGCCGACGGCAAACGATGCCACGTAGTAGACGCGAAGTGGCAGCGTGCCGCGCATGTCAAAGCGTCCCCATGGTCGCTCTAGCGGGGTGAGGACGGCTCGTCATTCGACATGCAGCCCTAGCGCGTGCCGCCGAGCCCCCGAACCGCAACTAGGGCCCTCCCGTCGGGAGTACCGGAGTCGGATCGACGGTCGGCAGGTCGAACGCCTGACCGAACGACAGCAGAAACGAGTAAGGAGCGATGGGCGCGCCCGTCGACGGGTCGATCGGACGCTCGATGGGAAAACCCAAATCTCCGCGAAAGACGATCCGGTCCAACTGGGGAAACAGCGCGCGAAAGCCGAAGCCAACCGATTGGTATACCTGGAAGTTGTCGAAGCTGGAGAATGCATTCGCCACGTCGTAGAAGAGAACACCACCCAACTGGCAAGTAAGAACTTCAATCGGTCGAGATCGCACCTCAACGTTGTACGCCAGCCAGTCCTGGCCAATGAAGAAGCTCGTCGGATACCCGCGAAGCCGGTCGCCGCCTCCGAGCGTGACCTGCTGGTTCAAGTAGTTTCTCCAGCGGTACATCAGCGTTCCATCCACGACGATGCGACCGATCCCCGCCACGGTCGGACTGACGAGACGGGCTCCCGGGTTGACGAACGCGTCTGAAATACGGCTTACCTCCGGCTCCGTGTCGGAGGCCACGTAGATCCGCGCGAGGCCGTCGCGCAGCGGCACGGTGTATTGCGCGGCGGCGTACAGGGCCAGGACGTCGCGCGATGATCCGAAGGCCCGAAAACTCGGGAACGCCCGTAGGACGACGTCGAGTCCGAGCGCGAAGTCCTCTTGAAGTGCGAGCGTTTCAAAATCGATCGCACGGAGATACCGCTTGGCGTACTTGTGGTATTGCACCGCCGGTCCGACGCGCGTATCGCTCACAGGGACCTTCTGCTGTACGAAGTCCGCGACGGTTTGAGGGTTCGCGCCGGGAAAGTTCGTCACGTAGACATTGCGGTTGATCACCGCCGAAACAGTCACGTCGTGCTTGGAGTCCCAGCCGAATGATCGAGTCAAGTCGAGCGTGGTCGAGTACTCGCGCTGTCGATACTCAAAGGGCACGGTGAGTCCCGTTGCAGGGTCAACATAGTTGTCGAGTTGCGCGTTGACGTATCGGCGCTCGACTACGTCCTGCCACGCCACCGTCGAATCCCACGCCCATGGAGTCCGTCCCGAGTACAGCGGCTCGCCAGTCACAAGCGAGCCAAACGTGCCTTCCGGCGCTCCCGTCCCGCGGTTGACCATGACGTCCGCAGAAGCCACGAGAGCCACATGGGATCCGTCGTCGATCCGGGGGATCGTGTAGCCGACGCCAAAGGTGTACGCCGACGGCTCCAGAATAAACTCCGCCCGAACGGTCTGATGGGTTCCGAACATGTTTGTCTCGGTCGGCGCGAGGGCGAGCTGCTCGATGCCTCCCGGTGTTTCGACGACATTCCAACTCAAGCGCAAGCTCCATACGTCCTTGGTGACGACCACGACCCGGATGCGATCGAAGGTGGTTCCGGTCGCGGCGAGGACCAAGACGAGCGAGAGCTCGGGCAGCCGGCGAAGGTTCCGAAGCGTGTCGTCGACGAGCACTTGAGCGTACCTGTCTCCCACGTGCAGCAGCAACTCGCGTCGAATCACCGCCTTGCGCGTCGTGACGTGAAAAACGTTGAGCCACTGAGGAACGGGATCGCGCGGCTCGAAGACTTCTAGGGGCACGACGACAACGTCCTCGACGGTTTTCCCCTCGGGGTACGGGTCGCGCCGCGCATGGAGCGAATGCAGCACTTCGTCGATCGTCTGCTGCTCGTACGCCGAAACCACCTGGGCACGCTGGGCGGGCGGAGGTGGCTCGGCCACGGCAACAGTGGGCCGAAGCCAAAGCCACGATAATCCGATTCGCAGCGCCGTCTTCCACCCGCGCATCGGCGCCACCATACCGACAAGTCGCGCCCCGAAGGCTCAGGTCTTGACCCGAGACGGGCTTTCCGCCCAGGCCTCGGCCATGAGCAAGCGAGCAATCGTCATGAATTCAATGCGTTTTTTGCGTTACCTCGCGCTGGGCGAGATGCCATGGGGAGGCGAGGCACGTACGGCTGGTTCGTTCGGAATGACGCGGTAGTCTGCGGCGTCGAAACGGCCCGTCCTCCATCGGTACTCGAACGTGAAGCCCGGCCAAAGCGTGGTGTTCTTGCCCGAGCTCGTCCGGTACCAGCTGTTGCAACCGGCCGCCCAAACAGTGTTCTCGAGACGTGCTTGCAATCGAGCGTTGTAGCGCGCTTGCACGTCTGGTTGAACTTCGACGAGCTTCAGATCGCGCGACCGCATCGTCCGGATCACGTTGAGCAGATACCTGACCTGAGACTCGATCATGAAGATCATCGATGAGTGTCCGAGCCCCGTATTGGGACCGACGATCGTGAAGAAGTTCGGAAAGCCGGAGATGCTCGTACCGAGGTAGGCTTCGGCACCGTCGCGCCAGACGTCCTCGAGACGGCGACCGTCGCAGCCGGTCAGGTCGAAAGGCGCTGCGGGCTCCGCGGCGGCAAACCCCGTCGCCAGCACGATGATGTCGGTGAGCCGGTGCGTCCCGTCTCGCGTGACGATCCCGTCGGGCACAACGCGGCGGATGGGATCGCTGGTTACCTCCACGTTTTCTCTCTGGAGAGCGGGAAAATAGTCGCTGGCAAGGAGGATCCGCTTGCAGCCCATGGCGTACGAGGGGCTGACCCTTTCCCGTAACCCGCTCGCGCGCATCTGCCGGGCGAGATAGCGCCGGGCCACCGGTTCGCCGTACCGCTTCATCAGCCAAGGGGCGACGACGAACGCAACGGCACTCACCTCGTGACGCCAGTAGATGGCCAAGCGCGCAAAGCGCTGAAGAAATGGCATGCGCCGAAACAGCGCGCGATACAGCGGCTGGATTTCGCGGTCGCGCTTGGGCAGGACCCACGGCGGTGTACGCTGATAGAGCGTGAGCCGCGAAACGAGCGGTGCGATAGACGGCACGATCTGGATGGCGCTCGCGCCCGTTCCGACGACCGCAACGCGCTTGCCTTCGAGGCTCGCGGAGTGACTCCAACGCGCGGAATGGAACGTCGTGCCTGAAAACCCCTCGAGGCCGGGAATGTTCGGCAGCGCCGGGCGACTGAGTCCACCACAAGCGGACACGAGGACCCTGGCTTGGAGCATCTCACCCCCGCTCGTTTCGACATTCCAGAGGCCGCTCCGCTCGTCGAACTGGGCGCCAACGACGCGCGTCCGAAAACGGATATGGGGTCTCAAGCCGTATTTTTCCGTGCAACGGATCAGGTATTGGAGAATCTCCTCGGCCGGCGCAAACTGTCGCGTCCACGAAGGGTTCGGTTCGAAGGAAAACGAATAAAAGTGCGACTCCATGTCGCACGCGGCGCCCGGATATCGGTTGTCACGCCACGTGCCCCCAACCTCGTCCGCCTGTTCGAGCAGAGTAAAATCGTGGATGCCCGCTTGCTTCAGCCGGATGGCCATGCACAGACCGCCGAACCCGGTTCCCACGACGATGATCGATGACACACTGGAGCCCACGGACCCACGCTAGCCTTCGCGGGCCCGAGCCGCATCTACGTGTCGCACTTTTCCCTCGACGGCCCGAACCGCGACAGCCAATTCGACGAAAGGACGTCTTGCCCGAACGAATCAGCCGAGAGGCGGTCCTGTCGCGATACCGGCGGGTTCGCCGTCGCACCGAAGCCCTCGTCGAGCCCCTTTCCGTGGAGGACATGTCGGTGCAATCGATGCCCGACGCCAGCCCCACGAAGTGGCACCTTGCCCACACCACTTGGTTTTTCGAGGAGTTCGTGCTGGCGCGCTTCGCTTCAGCGCACCGTTGGCACGATGAGCGATGGCGGGCACTGTTCAATTCGTATTACGAGGCGGTCGGGCCAAGGCACCCGCGGCCCGAGCGCGGGCTGCTGTCACGCCCGTCCATCGAGCAGATCTGGACCTGGCGGATTCGCGTGGACGAGCAGATCGAGGCCTTGCTCTCACGAGCGGACCCCGAAGCCATCGCCACGACGCTGCTCGGCACCCATCACGAGCAGCAACATCAAGAACTTATCTTGACCGATATCAAGCACGCGTTCTCGCGCAACGAACTGCATCCGGCCTATTCGTCGGCGACCGCGCCCAGCGAGACGCCTCCGTCAGCGCGCGCGGGGCTGGAATGGCTGAGCGTTGCAGAACGCGTCGCCGGAGCAGGCCATTCGAGCGACGGGTTCGCGTTCGACAACGAGCGGCCTCGTCACCGACTGATCGTAACCCCGTTCGCGATCGCAGATCGATTGGTCACTAACGCGGAATACATGCATTTCATCGAGGACGGCGCGTACGGTCGCCCCGAGCTATGGTTAGCCGACGGCTGGGCCACCGTTCGTACCTGCGGCTGGATCGCACCGCTTTACTGGGAGGGCCACGCGGGTGCCTGGAGGCGCTTCACATTATGGGGACTGCAGGACCTCGAACCCAACGCGCCCGTCTCACACGTGAGCCTGTACGAGGCAGACGCGTACGCGCGGTGGGCCAATGCACGCCTTCCAACTGAGTACGAGTGGGAGGTCGCAGCGGAACAGCGCGCCGACGAAATCGGCGAGGGCAACTTCATCGAAAGCGGGTGGCTCGAACCGGTCGTTGCGGCGCCCGATCGGTCCCAATTTTTCGGCGATGCGTGGGAGTGGACGGGCAGCGCGTACCTTCCCTATCCGCGATTTCGGCCGCTCGCCGGCCCACTCGGCGAATACAACGGAAAATTCATGAGCGGCCAAGTGGTCCTGCGCGGTGGCTCGTGCTTATCGCCACGCGACCACATCCGCGCGACATACCGCAACTTTTTTTCCCCGGCCACGAGGTGGCAGGTGAGCGGCATACGATTGGCTCGTGACGCGTGAGACGGCCGCCCGGGGGCCGCGGACGACCGAACGCGCCTTGATGACGTTCGACGTGAAGCAAGCTATCCGACTTCGGTGATGACCGTCATCGGGCGACCGGCGTTCGCGCGCGAACTTCCTGAGGACCCAAAAATCGAGGCGATGCTCGAAGCCTTCACGCGTGGCGATTACGCGGGAGTCCGCGCGGAAGCCAAGGTAATCGAACGGTCTGCCAGCGACGAATCCATTAAGCGGGCCGCGCGATCGCTCGTGGAGCGCACCCGTGCCGACCCGCTCGCCATCACGCTGCTGGCGCTGACGGCGCTGCTGTTGGCCTTCGTCGGCGGCTTTTGGATGGTCCACGGAAAGGCGCCGGCACTCGCGAGTCCGCAGACGCCGACTCAATCCCCCCGTGACCGGGCCTACCCGCCGTAAGGCGACGTGCCTCGCATCAGCCCCCGGGCTCGTTGGAGCCTGGGATTCCTTTGATCTCTCGCCGCGCGTGCTTCCACGCGCGCTGCACTACCCAGGACATCGAACGTTGAAGTCGCTGCGCTTCCTTTTGAATTTCCTCAAGCATCGCTTCGGGGAAATAAAGACTTTGCTTGCGCTTGTCGCTCTTCGAGACGTCCGGACCGCTCTTGTGCTCTTGGTCGGCCATGGCTGTCGTCCATTGTTGCACGCCCGAGCTGCCCGCGTCGAGGCCCAGCGATGGAAGCCTCCCCGGGGGGCTTGCAGCGGGGGCGTCCCCTGCCCGCCAACCGCATCGGCATAGGGCGTCTTTTATTCGTCGAGATGCCGTTTTTCGCGGATATTCCGGGATGAGCAGTCACGTCGATGTTATCGTGAGGGCTCTCGCGCGAGGGCCATTCCGGGTGCTGAGGGAGGCGTTCGGCATGAAGTTCGGTCGGGTAATTCTCGCGGTCGCGGGCGTGCTCGGCGCCGAAGGCTGCCACTTCTACGTCGACGAACCAGCGCCGCCCGCTCCCGCTTACGAGCAGCGTGCGGCCGTCGTGCCCGCGCCGAGTCGCAAACCGCCTCCGCCCCCTCCTCCTCCCGCTCAACCTTGGCCCCATCAGCCGGCTCAGCCTTACGCAAATCGGGCCACACGAAGCGCACTAAGAGCTTCGGCGTCCGAGCCTTCAACGGCGGGCGGGTGCCTCGATACGGGAACGTTCCTCGTGCCCGACTGCGAGATGATTCGCGCTCCACTCCCGAGCTGCGCGGCTCAAACAAGCCCTCGAACGCGGTGCGCAGGGTTCCAAGCGTACTTCGATCCGAAGGTCGCCGCGTCCGCCGTCTCGTGCTTGGCCTCGCTGACGCGCAGGCAACTGTGCGACTCGAGCCAAGCCGACGCGTGCGCGAAGATCGCCCTCGCAGAGGCGTGCCTGGATCCGTCCGTCGTTCAGCTCTGCCAGATCGCGCAGACGCCGTGCAACACGACGGAGAGCGTCTGCTCGGCGCTTCTCTCTGGCCTGAACGACCGGGGGCAAGAGACCGTTGCGCAGTGCGTCGCCCAGGGGTGTGCGGGAGGACTGGATGGCTGCTTGCAGTCGCTCACAGCCGGCCCCTGACCGCGAAAAGCGTCAGGGAACGAATTGCAGCGAGCAACCGGTCGACGTGGACATGAAGTAAATGAGCGAGAGCGCGACCGCAAGCGTGAGCGCACCCAGGCCAACCAACTTCGGCCCGGTCCACCGCTTGTCGTCTTCGTCGAACTGCTTTTGCGCGATCTCTTCGGCGGTGGACATGTCGGATGGTGGTACCTACGCCGTGAGACGCCCATTTTCAAGGGCGCTGGGGTGGATGCGCCGGCGATTGGGGGCGTGACAGCTCGTTTCGATCGCATCGATTGAAGGAGACGAGGCGGCGCGCCGAGTTAGATTGGTCTTCGTTAGATGTCCGGAGGCGCGACACCGCCGATGACGCGCTCGAAGGTGGGTCTGGTCCTCGCGGGAGGGGCTGCACGGGGCGCTTACGAAGTGGGGGTCGTACAATACGTCCTGGACGAAATTGCGCGAGCTCTCGGACGACCGACGCCGATCGACGTTCTGTCGGGCACATCAGCCGGGAGCATCAATGCCGTCATGCTGGCGGCATACGCGAGCGAGCCGATCCAGCGTGCGTCGATGCTGGTGCGGCGGTGGACAAGCCTTCGGATCGAGCAAGTCGTCCGGCCTTCCCCCCGCGAGCTCTTGCACCTTGCCACTCGGTTGTTTGGAAGAGCCGGGCGGCGTGAAACGGAGGGAACGCGGCGCGGAGGCATTCTCGATCCAAGGGGCATCGAACGAATCGTCATCGATTCCGTGCCTTTCGCTGCCATTGCCGAAAATATGCGGCAAGGACTCCTCTCGGCGCTGTCCATCTCCACGACCCACGTGGCGAGCGGCCGTACAGTCGTCTTCGTTCAGCGACGCGAAGGCGGACTGCCTGGCTGGGGGAGCGATCCGACGATGGTCGCGCGCGCGGCCGTCATACGCGCCGAGCATGCTCTGGCGTCCGCGGCCGTCCCCTTGCTGTTCCCGGCGGTAGCCATCGACGGGCAGTTCTACTGCGACGGCGGCCTCCGGCAGAACGTGCCGTTGTCCCCGGCGCGAAGGCTCGGAGCCGACGGGCTCATCGTCATCAATCCTCGTTTCATCCGGGACGAAACCCCCTCGGCGGAATTGGCCCAGGCGCGAGAGCAAGACTACCCCGACCCGCTCTTCGTCGTGGGCAAGGCAATGAACGCACTGCTGCTCGATCGGATCGAGAACGACATCAATCGGCTTCGAAAGCTCAACTCCGTGCTCGAGGCCGGTACCCGGCGGTTCGGACCCGGCTTCAACGATGCACTCAACGACGAGCTTGCGCTCGGCGGGCACAGCCCCGTGAAACCGCTCGACGTCGTCTACCTCCGAGCGTCCGAGGACATCGGGGTGCTCGCTGCCGAATACGTGCGTTCCCCCGAGTTCGCGAAACGATCACGAACCATGATCGGTCGCGTTCTTCGGCACGTCGGCGAGGGCGAGAAGGAGGCGGACTTGTTGACCTACGTCCTCTTCGACGGGGAGTTTGCAGGGCGGCTCATCGAAATGGGCCGCAGCGACGCGCGGGCGCGTCACGACGAGCTCGTGAACTTCTTCGCGCGGCGAATGGGCTCGGCATGACACCCGATCGCCCGGCGGGCGGTTGCACTTCGCCGCAACGGCCGCTCGCGCTCATGAACCCGCGTCGCGACCGATCGGCGCGGGCGACGAACCGGCTTTCAGGATTCGCGTCGGATCGCCGAGAAACTCGAAATGCATCGTGTCGCGGAGGACGTCGTGACCCAGCCAGTAGAAGCCGTAGCGTTCGAACGCGTGGACCCAGCATTCCGGCATAGCCATGCGATCGTACTCGGACTTCGCGTGGCGCTTGCAGGCCGGGGCGTCGTTCCAAGGGCTCACACACCCACAACACGTGTTGACCGAGGGATCGACGTCGATGGCGATGCCGTACGCGTGATTGGTCACTTCGCCGCCACGGTAGGTGTTTCTAGAGCGAATGCCGGCGAGTGCGTGCGGGGTGTAGGGGTGGTCGACGCACGCCTGTGAAATCTCGACCTCGACGCACTTGAGCGCGGGGACCACTTTACGATGCATGCGGATGGGCAGACCCATGAACGTGGTGGCCACGACAGCGGCGGTCGCCGGCTGGGCATCGGGGCCAGGCCGGCCAAATCCCTTGAAATAGCCATACTGGTCGGTTCGGTATTGGATCGCCCGATCCAAGCCCGCTTTGCCGGCCTTGAGAAAGTTCCCGCGCACGAGAAAGTCCAGGGGCGCCTGCTCGTTGCACGCGCTCACCGGTGCGGCCGACGACGCCGGTGCGGCGTCGACGACGACATCGGCATCTGCGGGCTCCACGGCGACCACCGCGGCCATGGCGGCGTCGGGCGAAGCCTCGCCGTCGAACGCCGGTGCTTGGGCATCGACGAATGGTGAGACGGGGGAAGATGCATTCGAAGGGACCGCGGCGTCAGGTGCCAACGCGCCACATGCGGAGCCGGTGAGCGTCACGATCCCCAGTGCAAGTACTCTCATTTGGCCGGCCCACGCTAACGAAGCAGCCGTCGTTGCGCACGACCGACGTCACCCGTCCTTCGCGAATCGGATGAGGCCTGCCGATTCTGGACCACCGCGGATCGGCAGAATCGCTCTATGCTGTCGGCGGCATGGCGCGACAGTTTTGGTTGATCAAGAGCGAGCCGTTCAAATATCCCTTCGAGCGTCTCGTCGCCGACGGCCGTACCCGCTGGGACGGGGTTCGAAGTTTCGAGGCACGAAACCACCTCCGCGCGATGAACGTGGGAGACATGTGTCTCTTCTACCATTCGAACGAAGGAAAGGCGGTCGTCGGCCTAGCAAGAGTGTCCCGCACGGCATACCCAGACCCGACCAGCGTGGACGGGGAGTGGAGCGCCGTCGATATCGAGCCGGTGCGTGCGTTGGGCCGGCCTGTGTCGCTCGATGAGATGCGCCGGAACGCGGTCATCGGCAAAATGACGATGATGCGCCGACCCCGGCTCTCGGTCGTTCCCGTGACGAAAAGCGAATTCGACGCAGTGGTCGCGCTCTCGCGTGCGAAGGCACCCACCTGATGGTGCGAGCTCGGCCGATCGATCCGCTCCACGGCGCCGCCGCGAACGGGGCCGTGCGCGTCCCCGTCGTCGAGGAGGAACCGCCAGCGCGGCAGGCCGCGATGGGCTCGCGGCGCGACGGTTCCCCCCTCAGAGTGCGTGCCCACCGCCCGGCGGCGCGAGAGCGCGGCGAAGACGCTCGGCTGCGAGCGCAAACAGTCGAGCCGACTCGTCGAGACCTCCTGCCGTGTTGAGAAACCCGTGCAGCGATCCTCGAGAGCAGACGGTCTCGACCTCGACGCCGGCCGCACGCATCCGCTCGGAATAGAGGGACCCCTCGTCACGCAACGGGTCGAAGCCTGCGACCATCGTCAGAGCCGGCGCCAAACCGGATAGGTCCCCAGCCAGAAGGGGCGAGACTCGAGCGTCGGTGACCAGCCGCGCGTCCGGCAAGTATTGATCGAGAAACCAGCGAATGTTTTGACCGGTCAGAAGGAAGCCATCGCGAAAATGCCTGTGGGAGGGCTCCGTCCGGGTTGCGTCCGTGGCGGGATAGACGAGTAGCTGAAACGCGGGACGGCGCGCAGCTCCTCGAAGGGCCAAGGCGACGCCAGCGGCGAGATTGCCGCCCGCGCTGTCGCCGCCCACCGCAACGAATCGCGCATCGACGCCGATTTGGTGGCCGCTCTCGAGCGTCCACCGTGTCGCGGCGAACGCGTCTTCGAGGCCAGCCGGAAAGCGATGCTCCGGCGCGAGCCGATAGTCGACGGCGATCACGACGACCCCGGCTTGGCTTGCCAGCGCGCGGCACACGCCGTCATGCGATCCAATCGACCCTAGGACGAAGCCGCCACCGTGAAACCATACGATGGCGGGACGGGAGCCCACAGGGCCGATGGCCGAGACGTACACACGCGCGGGCCGCGGGCCTGCGCCTCCGGGCACCTCTCGGTCGAACACACGCAATGGCCCGACGGCCTTCGGCTCGAGGACCTGGGACGCCCGATCGAAGTGCCACCGCGAGCGGGTGAGGTCGCCACGGTGCATCTCGGCCCCGCTCACTCGAATCAACCAAAGCAATGCCTGCGATTGCAGATCGAGGGTGAACCCATCGGGCGACCGGATCGGGTGGCCGACGACACCGCGGAGCAGTCTCGGCGGCAGTCGCACGAAGGAGCTTGCCGCGACCCGCTCGACACGGACACGGATCGGCAGGCGGGCGGCGGGGCCGCAAGCCTCGCGTCTCTTCGCTGCACTTCGCGGAAACATCAGGCGGCTTCGCGTGCGCCGTGCAGGATGGCCAGCGATCCCTCCAACGAATCGCACGCGTTGAGCTGCTGCCGCAGAGCGGCGGCACCCGCGAGCCCTTTCAAGTAGCCGGAGAGATGGCGGCGCGTACAACGGACCCCGAATGGCAGCCCGCGTTGCCGTGCATTCGCGATCAGGTGTTCGGCGCACAGCGAGAGGCGCTCGTGCGGCGTCGGGCCCGCGACGAGCTCTCCCCGGTCCAAGAGTCCCCTTGCCTCTCGAAAAATCCATGGGTGCTCGATGGCGCGACGACCCACCATCACGCCTTCGCATCCTGTCTCATCCATTGCACGTCGAGCATCCTGCGCCGTCCGCACGTCGCCGTTCACGAGCACCGGGATCGTCACGGCGGCGCGAGCCCGCGCGGCCCATGACCAGTCGGCCACCCCGGAGTGCCCCATCCGCGCGGTGCGGCAGTGAACGGTGATGGCTGCGACGCCCGCGTCCTCGAGCCGTCGCGCTAAATCCACGATAGGCATGTCCGATTCCGGTCCGAGACCGACGCGCGTCTTCACGGTGACGGGGAGGGAGACACGCGACACGACGAGACGCGCCATCGCCACCATCGCAGCCGGGTCACGCAGCCAGCCGGCGCCAGCGCCACGCCCCGCGATTTTCGGCACCCAGCAGCCGCAGTTGATGTCGATGGACAGCGGCTGCGCCTCCTCCGCAACGGCCGCCGCCTCACTCAGCCGTTCGGGGTTCGCCCCGTAGATCTGAATCGAGGTGAGATCATCTCCGGGTCCAAGCTCCACTTTCCGTTTCGCATTCCGGCAGCCGCGCAGAAGCCCTTCGACGTTCACGAATTCGGTCAACGCGATCGTCGCGCCGCAACCCCTGGCGAGGCGCCGAAACACGACGTCCGTTACGTCTTCCATCGGAGCGAGGACGACGGGTTTCTGGGCGTACAGGGCGCGAAGGCGGTCGTGGGGCGAAAGCACGGCCGGGCGCCTTAGCACGAAGTGGTGCGGCTGGCCCTGGGCGGTGACGTACGGAGCGACCAAGACACCGCCCGGGGACCCGGGACGCATGGAAGTGTATGCCAAGCAGCGTCGGCAACCCGGCCACGTGCGCGTGGCGAAGGACTGCCTTCACCGCAGCAGACCCATCGCCGCCTTGCGCCGCGCGTGCTCGATTCGATCCGCTAGCGCGGATCCGCTAATGCGCGCAAACGCCCGCCCAATGACGATTGGGCCCCCGAAGGCTCGATCGAGCACCAGCTCACCGCGCAGGTCGTCCCAGCGCGCGCGAGCCAGCGCGTCCCAGCCGACGAGAGTCTGCTGCGATGCGTACTGCAGGATCACGCCGTCCGTTCGGATCGCGAGATATGCGTCATCGCGTAAGATGCCGTGCATCGATGCAACGGTGAAGATCGCAGCGCCCGCCACGAGGACGAGACCGCTGCTCGCCGCATAGGCTCGCAGCTGCTCCGACGACGACGTCAAGAACGACACCGCGACCACCAAGGCACCGAGCGTCAGTCCGGCCGGCCCCGTCACCAGCGTACGGCGCATCCGAGGCCACGGGTCGGCGCGGTACCAGTCGACGATGCGAATGCCGTCCTTCTGCATCGATCAGTCCTCCGGATCCTCGTCCGAGGACGCCGGCCAGTCGGATCCCCGCCCCCGCCGGGCAGGTTCCTTTGCCGGAGCGGCTTCGAGAGTGGCGCCGCCGCACGAAGACAGCGCCTGGCGCCGGATCGTATCGTCGTCGGCCGCGAGGTCCACATCGCAACGCCCCAGGATGGACGTGAGCGCGCGCTTGGCCCACTCGCGAACCAGCGGATATTCGTCGAGCAGCTCTCGCGCCACCCGCGAAGCTGCATCGCGGGCTCGCGCCTCGCCGAGGGCGGCGATCGCGACAACCTTTTCGTGGGGCTTTCCGCGATCGAGCGTGGTTCGGATCACGTTCGCGTCCAACGATCCATAAAGCTCCTCAAGTCGCGGTCGGGGGTATCGGACCGGCCACCACGCCTCCATCGCGTCCACCAAGGTCCGCACGCTGCGATCACCGTGGCACAGAGCGCACTCGAGCGGACGATCTCCGAGGACTCGGGCTGGGTCAGTGGGTGAGCCGATCCGATGGTACCGTGTCAGCGACCCGTCGAGCCCCATGTTCTTGCGCGGCATGTGGCAAGCGACACACGCCCCCCCTGCCCCCGCCGGGTCGTGATGAGAGTGGTTGCGCAACCGACCGCGGTCGGCGAGATCGGCGTGGCAACGCGTGCAGGTCGCATTGCCGGCGGGGGTCGCCAAAGCGTCGAGCGCGACGGCATCACCTGACCCATGTGGGTCGTGGCAAGCGGTGCACGCCATCGCGCTCGCGCACCCGCCGAGCAAGAAATCGCGGCCTTCGCCCGAGTTGATGTGGCTGCCACCGGCGCCCGCATCGCGCCGGCCACCCTCCCAGGTAAACGGATAGCGGGAGAAAAGTACCTGATGACAACCCGCACAGACGCGATTGATCGCTGCTGCCGGGCTCGGATTCGGCACATCGACGCGTAGCCACGGCGCCGCAGGCGAGAGCGATGGGCGCACACCGGGGTCGAGCGCGTGCTCGCGGGCACCCCCATGGCACGCCTCGCAACCGATCCCCACCTCCAGAAGCGACGACCGGTCGAAATCCGACCGGACAATTCCAATCGCTTGGCACGCGAGCGCGCCAGCGGGTTCTGACTCCCTCCGCAAGGTGTGCCCGAGATGCATGGATTCAGCGGCCACTGACTGCGCGAAAGCGCCATTTTCGACAACGCTGGTTGTCTGGCGCCGCTCGATAGGAAGCCAGCGGTCGACCTGTTCACCCTGGTACGGGCTTGGTTTCGGTCCGCAGACTGCACCCAGCACGCGATCGATTTGGGGGACTGTGTTGTGGCAAAACACGCAAGCATTTTTCCAGCGCGGCCCGGCGCGCAAGCCCGTGCGCTCGTGCACCATGACCGAGTACCCTTTGTAGCGAAGCGCGCCCGTCTTGAAGACGTACGAGACGGGAAGCACGAGTTCGTCGCCCCCCGTCACCACGTCGACGCCGACGAAATCCTCGCGCGTGCGCCCTCCGAGAACCAGTGTGACACGGTAGTCGTTTCGAGCGCCACGCGAGGTCTCGATGTGGAAGAACCGGTCGCCGCCGCGGCGATCCAGAACGACCGAATCCTCTTTGAAGCGCCATTGCGTGCCGTCGAACGGTGCACGGACCTCGGCGCCATTGGCTTCGCGCGTCATCCGATGCATCGGCGATCCTGCCCACGCAGCCGCGATCGCGGCATGGCATCCCGCACACGCAACCGAACCGGCGTAGTCCCGACGCTCGATGTTGCTTGACACGCGCTCGCGGGCCCGACGTTCGACTTGGTTAGGTGGGCTACGCGCCTGCACGCGGGCGCACGCCAGGGGAAGTGCAAGGGCGCACGCAACGAGCAAAGCCGCCGGCGCAACGAGGCGACGGGCTCGCGCGAAACGCACACGGGCATCCTAGCGCCGTCACGACGCCTTCGTCTCCGCCACGCCAAAGATCGAGCTCGATCCCCGCGGACGGGAGGACACGCCGGCATCAGCGAGGCGAATCGTTCAGAACATGCCGACGAGACCGAAACCCGACCCGCCGTGAGCGAACACGATGGGCGCCGGCATGACGCGGGGCCCATCGATCTGATTTCGTACGAGCACGGGGCTCGGCGAAGTCAGACCCCAAATGAGCAGCGCGAGGCCGGCCGATTGAGCCAGACCGTCGAGAACGAGAAACGTGGACGCGGTAGCGCTCCCCGAATTGGTCAACTCGATGAGCGGGCCAATCGCGGGCAGGTAGAGCCAGCCAAAGGTGGCATTGCCGGCGTCCCGCAATGCCGCCGCGACGAGCACTGTCGTTGTGTACGTGACCCCAAAGAGAATCGACCCTCCGATGATCGGTCCCCTGCGCATCCGCATGGACCGGTGATAACCCGGGGGAGCTGGCTCGTCCTCTGGCCAATCGGAAATGACGAGGGGAGCTCGGGGGGGCCCCGCGTAGTACCCCGGTGGATAGGCGTATTCGGGCGGCGGAGGCGGCGCAGCGGGTACCGGCGGGGCCGGCAACGAAGGCGGCGGCGGTGGGGACGGTTGTGCAGACGCACCGTCCGCTTTCGCGATTCCAGAGCCAAAGATGCCCGCTAGCGCCGCGGCCGCCGTAACGCACACGAACAAAGCGCGTAGTGACCTGGGCCGAGTGCCAAGAAGCTTCATGCAAGTCCCTCCTGCCTTCACGATAGCCCAGTGGCGGAGCCGTTCTAACGGCCTGGTCCGCGATTCGATGCGCCGGCTGGCATTGGCTCCACTCACCTCGCGCGCGCGTGCCGCCCGCTGTTCGGGCCTTTCGAAGCGTTCGAATCGAACGCGACGGCTCTTGAACACGTTCCGGGAACCAGGGTGCCCGCTAGCACGATAAAGGCGTCAGGCCTTTTTCACCGAATGGCCGCCGAATTGATTGCGCAGCGCGGCGAGGATCTTCGCGCCGTACGACTCGTCCTGGCGCGACCGGAAGCGCGTCTGCAGGCTCAGCGTGATGATTGGGGCCGGAACGTTCTGGTCGATTGAGGCCTGCACCGTCCAACGACCTTCACCCGAGTCTTCGACCCAGCCGCGGGTCGCCTTCAATTCCTTGTCGTGCTCGAGGGCCTTCTCGAGCAGCTCGAGGAGCCACGAGCGAACGACGGAACCGCGACCCCAAATGCTGGCAATACCGTGCAGATCGAGATCAAAAGGGGACGTCTTCAAGATCTCGAAACCTTCCGCATACGCCTGCATGAGGCCGTATTCGATACCGTTGTGCACCATCTTCACGTAGTGGCCAGCGCCAGCGGGCCCCACATGCGCATAGCCCCCTGCCGGCGCCAGCGTCTTGAAGATTGGCTCGCATGATGCCACCGCATCCGACTCGCCGCCCACCATCAGACAGTATCCATTGGCGAGCCCCCACACGCCGCCGCTCGTGCCCGCGTCGCAGAAGCGAACGCCCTTTTTCGCCAGCAGACCCGCGCGAACCCGCGAGTCTTTCCAGTTGGAGTTGCCCCCGTCAATTACCGTATCGCCCGCGGCCAAACGGCCAGCGAGCTCTTCGATGACCGCGTCGGTAACTTGGGCGGGCACCATGACCCAGGCAACGCGCGGAGCCGGCAGCTTGGCGATCGCGTCCGCGATCGATTCTGCAAACACCGCCCCTTTGCCAGCAAGCTCGCGGGCCACGTCCGCATTGCGGTCCGCGGCAACGACCTCGTGGCCGCCGCCCAGCAAGCGCAGCGTCATGTTGTAGCCCATCTTGCCCAGACCAATCATCGCGAGACGCATGGGCGCACGACTAGCCTGAAACACACCCGGCGTCATCCACAGCGTGGCCTGATGTCCGGATCAGCGCGCTTCGGTCACATTACAAGTCCGCGCTCGGGCGAACGACCGTGCCGCAAAATGCGTTGCGATCTTGGACTGGTTTACCAGCGATTGCGCCGGTCGCCGCCACCGCCGCCACTGCCACCGCCTCGTCGGCGATCGCCGCCGCCGCCGCCGCCGTGTCCGCCGCCCCCGCCCCCGCCACCGCCACCGCCGCCCCCGAAGCCACCGCGCTGCGGACGTTCCTCGGCCTCGTTCACCCGAAGCGGACGGCCATCCAGGGTCGCACCGTTCATCGCTTCAATGGCCTTCTGCGCCTCGGCCGGAGTGCCCATGGTCACGAAGCCGAAGCCGCGTGATTGGCCCGATGTGCGGTCGGTCACGATGTGAACGTCCGTGACCTCCCCGATACGGGCAAATGCTTCACGCACCGTCTCATTCGTGGACGAAAACGACAGATTTCCGACATACAAACGCGTTCCCATAGTGTCTCTCTCTTCTCGTGACGACCTCGAACATGCGCCCTCTCCGAGCGCCCACTCAAACCTGTCTTCCGATCGGTCGCGAACCAGGAGCCAAGCCGCAGCGGGATCGTCCGCCGCGTCCACACGTTGCGTTACCGTCGAGCGCGAGCCGCGATCCCATCAGTCGAGAGAGCAGTCTTTGCCGGGGAAACGTCCGTGAGCACATCTAACATAACGAAGCGAGCCGTCCGTGCAAGCGTCCCGTGTCGCAGCGGAATCCGTGCGGAGGGAGCCCTTACGGGATCGGCTTAGCAAACTTCGCTGGCTCGGGCGACGGATCGATAACGTCCATCTTCTGGAGAACCATGACGCCGCCCATCGGCTCGCTCACCATGTCGGAGACGACCGTCTTGGCAATGTTGTAAGCCCCCGTGATCTTGACCTTCGCGCCGACAGCCGGCAGAGGAAATGGCACGGTCACGTTCAGCATGTCGTCGGTGATCGGCTCTTTGGGCTGGTCTCCCGGCTTGACCTTCTTGTAAGCGACCATCGCGTCGTAAACGACGGCAAAATTGCGCGCCCAGCCCACGACACGAATCTTCGGCCCCTTATTGTTCCCCTGGTCATCCGCGACCCAGAAGCTTGGCACTTCCGGATTGCAATTGTCCGGGTCCTTCTTGCCCGTTTTGTGAACGGCGCAGTCGGGAGCGCGCGGTATGTTCGAATCGACGACGTAGCCCGTGATCGAAATGGGTTGTGCGGTGACGTCCTTGTTGTGGATCAAGCTTCGCAGCTGATGAATCGCTCCGTACACCGTGTACGCATCCCCTTGTTTGATGGGGGTGCTCGGCGGCGATGGCGGAGCGGGCAAACTGGCGGCCTTTCCGGACCACGCCGGCTGGGGCTTGTAAGGGTTGTCGTCACCCTCACAGCCGCCGCACGCCAGAACGGCCGCCACGAAGGCAAGCCTTCCGGTCGCGCGCAGCGCGTTCGTCCCGAATCCCTGCAGCGTGTCCATGATGACGTCGTCTCCTCCGCTGGAATCGGCGCGGTCGCGTCGAGCCCTGCCGTCACTCGGTCTCAGGACTGGCGTGAGCCAATCGTTGATGACGCCCGGACGAGTAACACGCTCGAAAGCCGCGAGACAAGCGCGCGTTTGCGTCGAGCCCGCAGATCCCGTGAGACGCGACCGGGAGGCTTCGAGGACTCACGTCACGCCGACAGCGGATCTTTTCGCCGCCCCGACTCGCAAAGGTCGTCCGAGATCGCGGGAAAATGTGGCCGATCGAGATCGGCGACACGGACCCTATCGCCCTCGCATCGCGCCACCATCCGAATGACAAGCGCCGACAACTCGGCATCGTCGCCGGGAAACGCATACTCAGCGAGGCGCAAGTAAGCTGCGTTCTCGATGCCGACGGCATGACCACGAACACGAAGACCTTCGCGCGCCAACCGGTCGGTAAGGATCGCCCGAAAGTCCTCCGGTCGGTCTCGCAAACGCGGCAGCACGACGGGCACCGCGCGCGCCTCCCCAAGACGTGCCGCAAGTGTAGGATCGAGCCTCCCGGCGGTCACGAGTTCGTCCGGCGACGAAATGCCGGTGATCGCGAGCTGCACGTCGAGGGGGTCGGCGCGCCCCCAGGGAGCGCGAGCCTCGAGGCAGGCCCGTGCAATGAGTCGTTGCACGTCGGCCGGCAGCGCATTCGCATCGAGCAGCACGAGCATACCCCCTTCGGCGATCGCAAGAGGGGACCTATTCGGATCGGTCCACCGGACAACGTCGTGCTCGCGCGCGATCGTCGCGTCGATCAGAACCAGAGGTCCCCGCCCGCGCGATCCGGACAGGTGCGCCCGCGCGAGGTAAGGCGCCGGATCCACTCCACTGGGCGAAACTACGGCAACGGGAGCTCCAATGGCCGTTCGTCGCTCGAGTGCCTCGAGCGCCATGCGCGAGGACGAGCCGTAGACACCCACCGTCGCGGGCCGGGCCAGGCGAGCCGCATCGAGAGCATGCCGCTCGACGTCGCGCGCCCGCTGGTGCTGCAGCCGTTCCATTGCCTCAACCGCCGCGTCGGCGCGCGCCATCGCGTGCTGGACGCGTTCGAGCAAGCGCAGCTCCGTTCCTCGCGCTCGGCAAGCGACGGCCAGTCGGTCCGCGACCCGCTTGACGCCCCGGATCTCCTCGAGCGTCGACGGGGCGCCGCGGCGGCCCCGAGGCAAGACAAGGACCGCCTCCGTCTCACCGTCGCATGCAACAACCGTGGCGAGCAGAGCGCCACGCTCGGCCATCCAGGACGCGATGGATCGGATCTCGGGCCGCCTTACTTCGAGCGCGTCGAGGAGCTCGACCCGCAACGTTCCGAATGGCTCCTCCGTTGCCACCTCCGCGAGTTCGCTCGGCGACTGTTGCTCGCGTTCGTGGGCGTACCCCGCGGCGTCAACCGTCATCACGCGGGAGGGACAGAACGTCCAGAGCTCGGGCGACGGGCTTGCCACACCCAGCGGAGATCGCAAAGCGAAGAGAACGCCCCGGACAGCCTCGCGCGGATCGGCGTGCATGGCCGCCTCCGACGCGCGCTCAAACGCATCAAGCCACGCTCCGCCTGCCGGACGCAGCGGTGACTCGATGCGCGAGGCGGCCGATCCAATCGCGAGCCCCGCGACCGCGGTCGAAAACGTCAGAAGCCAGGGATCCCCCGCGCGACCGGCCACGGCGGAGGCACCGAGGAGCGCGACAGTTCCTCCGATGAAGGCAAGGACCCCGACACGGCGAGCCGCGCGGGCAACGGCGGCAGCATCCGAGTGCAAGGCCGCCCAAGTGATGCAGGTTGCCCCAACGGAAAGTCCTAACCGAGCCACGTCGCCCACGTCTTCGGACGCAAGAGCGCCGATGAGCACCGAGGCCAGAGAGACCGTGGCAAGCCATGTTCGGATGGCCCGGACTCGTTCCGCGACCCCAAGCTCGAGGCGACGACGGATCCGCAATCGCTCGCACGCGACGACGATGACCAACGCACTCACGCTGATCGCTGCGGATTCCCATGCCGCGGGATACCGAGTCATCCAGGCAACCGACCGCTTCTCGGGCGCCACCGCGGCGGTCAGTGCCAGCCACCAAGCGGCAATCGCGATGCCGATGGCGCTACCCGATGAATGCGGTGCAGCCTTCACAAGGCCCTCGCTCGGCGGGACGTGCGCGATCCCTAGACAAGCTGCGACGACGCACGAGAGCTCCCCCAGCGCACTCGCAGCGTCCAGGGCTCGGCTGCTGCCGTCCGGAACCCCAAGAGACGCGAGGACGAACGCCAAACCCCAGCCAGCAAGGCGCGCAATGGCGTTCGGCCGCCTGGAGGCCGCAAAGGCCATAGCTACGGCGACCAGCGCCGCGCATCCGGCGCGGGGCTCCCGCCCCCGCTCGATTGCCATCGCCGAGACGCTCGCGAGCGCAACGAACGCGAGCGGGGGGAAACGACGGCCCCACGTCGCGATCGGTGCATGGGTCGCGCCTGGGGTCATCGGACGTCGACGATTGTTGCACGTTCGCGGAGTCTACGGCGGCTGGCGAATCCGCCCGCGGTGTGGTCTCGTGGAGACCATGCGAGCGTCCACGGGGCGGCCGCGACTGATAGCCCTGGGTGTCGGGCTGGCTTTGCGCGAAGGTTTGGTGGTGGCTGCGTTCGGATTGGCTGTCGTGTGCGGACTCGTCGCGTGCGCCATCGCCTTTTCAACGAGAAGCGCCGGTGCGGCTCACCTGCCGATGGCGGCAGCGTTGACCATCGCTTGGAGCGCCGGGGTGATGCTCGCGTTCGGGGGCGGACTGCGGGCGATCCCGAGGGACTGGGACGATGGAGTCATTGCGCTCGTGCGTCTGCGCGGCGTCTCACTGACCTCGTACGTCTGGGGTCGCGTCGGCGGACTCGTCGCGGTGCTGGCCCTCGCGGTGGCGGGGACCACGTTCGTCTGCGGCATCTCGGCCATCGCGGTTTCGAAACCCGTGCAGCCGGCGTTGGCGGCTACTGCCGCCGGGACGGCATACGCGCTCGCTTTCTCGATCACCCTGGGCCCGGTCGCTATGGCGGCACTCGGCGCGAGATCGCGATTCGCCGGGTACATGACGCTGCTGACGGTGCTGGTTCTCCCTGAGCTGGTCTCGCCATGGACGTCGAGGATGTTGCCCGCAGGATGGCAGGAAGTCACATCGATTCCGGCGGCTCTCGACGCGGTACGCGCGGGCGTCACCGACCCTACAACCGGAACGGTCCACGCGGCGCGCGCAATCGCGGGTTTGGCGGCGATAGTCGCCGCGTCCCTCGCCATCGTACGCGCCAGGATACCCCGCGGCGAGCCGGGGATCGGGGCATGATCACGCTCGAGAACGTGAGCGCGCGTCACGGGCCGCTCGCCCTTGCGAACGCGACGCTCGCATGGGGACCGGGAATTCACTCCGTCATTGGACGGGTCGAAGATGGCGGCACCCTGCTTCTCTCACTGGTTGCGGGCGCCAGGCGAGCTCGGACCGGTCGCACCATGGTTCTCGACCAAGCGCCCGGAGATTCACGCGTGCGCCGGCAAATCGCCCGCATCCCGCTCGAGCCGTCTCTGCCGGATGGGCTTCGCGTCGACGAGACGCTCGACGTGGCCGCGGTCATCCGCGGGAACCAACCGGGCCACGCGGCCGAGCGACTCGCTACGCTCGGTGTCGGATCATTGGCCAAGCGGCTCGTGCGGTCGCTCTCGCGGGGAGAGACGCGCGCCATCGCACTGGTCGAAGCGCTCACCTCAAGCCAAGTTCGTGTCCTGCTGATCGAGGAACCGTTGTGCGCGATCGACCCGCGCGCGGCTCGCCAGGTGACCGAAGCCCTTCGCGCGAAGGCTCGCTCCGGATGCGCGATCGTATTGGCGACGGCGTCGATGCGCGATGCCAGCGAAATCGCCACCGATCACATCATCCTGAAGGCCGGGGTGGTCATCGGACGCGTCGCATCGCTCGAGCCTTTGATGGGCTTTTCGCCGGACGGCAGCGAGGCCGTCATGCTGGTCGGCGACGTCCAACAAGCCTTAGCCCTCGCGGCCGAAATCGCCCGGGCACCGGAGGTCTCTGCCGTCGAACACCACGGAGCCGTCGTGCGCGCGCGCGGCAGCGACCCTTTGGCGCTCGCTCGAGCCGCGGCCCGCGCAGCCATCGAAACGAGGGTCGCCATTGCCGAGCTTCGGCTTCAACCACCCTCGCTCGAGGAAGCGCGCGCCGCATCCGCGGGCATCGCGGCCGCGACTCACGCGAACGCGTACGAGCGAATGCGAACGAGCCTCTCCCGTGCACCCGCCGGGTCGACCGAGACCGACCCCGCGAGGGCACGATGATCGCGGTACTCGCACGGGCCCCATTCGCGCGGCTGACGCGAACGCCTCGAGCTCTGGTCGCCGTTACGGCATGGTGCGCGCTCGCCGTGACGGCGGCGTTCATCGCGCATGTTGGAGGCTGGGTGCACGGGGCCGATCACGCGCTCGTCGAGACATACGCGGCGCTGGCGGTTCCACTCATCGCGTACGTGATGATCGGCGCCGTCTGCGGCACCGGCTCGCTCTCCGGGTCGACCGCACCGCTCGTCGCGTTCGGAGCCAGCCCCGCCGGCGCCGCCATCGCGATCGTCGCGGTCGCCGTAGCGGCCTGCGGCCTGTTGGGTGCGTCGCTGGCGGCCGTGGTGGCTCTCGTCGCGCATGGCGCGGCGGACCCACCGCGAACGTGCGACGCTCTCACCAGTGCGTATGCGGGGGCGCTCGGCGGTGCCGCCTACGGATCATGGTTGTCGCTCGGCGCGGCTTTCGGCCGGCGCGGCGGCGGGCGCTCGGCTTTTCTCGTACTCGATTGGGTGCTCGGAACGGGAAACGAGTCGGCCGCCGCGATCACCCCACGAGCTCACCTGCGAAACCTGCTCGGCGGCGTGCCTCCGATGGATCTGTCGGAGCGCGCAAGCGCCATGGCCCTTGTCTTCTTGGCGATCGGCTGCGCACTTCTCGCGACCGGGCGGGCCGCTGCACGCCGCGGCGGCTCTGGAACCCAACCGTGAACGAGCTCGCGCGTGCAAGAGGGCTTCGGCAGTCTTGCCGCCCCGCCCCCGTACGCGGGCCTCACGGACCGCGGCATTCCCGCGCGACTAACTCGAGTCGCTCGCGTTGCTCCCGTTTCAAATCCAGCGGCCGACCTTCGAGCAGAAAGTCCCCCTCTGGCTGGCGCTTGCACGCATGAATCTTGACGCGCAAGGGAAACCTGCTTGGCGTCGCCGTCAAACCGTCGATGCGCGATCCCGGGGGCGCCGGAACGGTAGAACGAAGCACAATGGAGTCCGCAGCGATGGAAACGATACGCCCTTCGCCGCCCTTGGACCATCGGACGTGTCCCTGCCCCTGGCTCCGTGCGACGTCATCGTCCTTCATCGCTTCGCACCTCGCACTACGGCCCGCGCCTCTCGCTGCGCGTCACGCTGCGCGATGTGGGCACGCTTGTCGTAGTGCTTTCTACCCGTGCCGATCCCGACCTCCACCTTCACGCGACCGCGCTTGAAGTAAACACGGACCGGCACCGCCGTGCAGCCGTCACGCGCGAGCGCGCGGCCGATAACGGCAATCTCACGGGCGTGAAGCAGTAGCTTGCGCGCTCGACGGGGTTCGTGGGGAAAGGCATTCGCGGCTTCGAACGGCGCGACGAACATCTGCCGGAGCCACGCTTCACCGCGTTCGACCGAGACGAACGCATCGGACACATCCACCTTTCCAGCGCGCATCGCTTTCACTTCGCTGCCGACGAGCGAGAGGCCCGCCTCGAACCGCTCGGTGATGTCGTAATCGAAGACGGCCCGGCGATTTTTGACGATCAGTTGCTCGTCCTTCGCTTCTGGCTTCGTCATGCGAGGGGATCAGCCGCCGTCTGCAGGCGGCAGCTCGTCGCCGTCGTATGGCAAGCGGAATGGATGCGTCTCGCGAACAAGTCCGAGCTTCTCCTCGAGCGCCGAGACCCGCTCCCGGAGCTGATCGTTCTGATGCGCGAGTGCGCGGATCATGTCGATCACGGGATCCGGCAAGCTTGCGTGGTCGAGCGCGGCGTCGAACCGTGCGTGCTTCGGCACGATGATCCGCGCAGGGACTCCGACGACGGTGGCGCCAGGTGGGACGTCCTTCACAACGACGCTCCCAGAACCGATCCGCGCGTGATCGCCGACGCGAATCGCGCCGATGATGCAAGCGTTCGCCCCGATAACCACTCCGTGGCCAACTTGCGGGTGCCGCATCGTGCGCTCGAGCTTCGTACCGCCGAGATTGACCCCCTTATAGAGAAGGCAATCATCGCCCACGGTCGCCGTCTCGCCAATCACGATGCCCATACCGTGATCGATGACGACCCGACGTCCGATCCTCGCGGCGGGATGGATCTCGACGCCGGTCATGAAACGGCTCGCGTGGGCAAGCAGCCGAGCGCCGAGCTTGTTTTCGCGCCGCCAAAGGGCATTTGCTGCGCGGTGCAGCCACAACGCGTGCAGCCCCGGATAAACCAGGAGAACCTCGACGAACGAGCGGGCGGCCGGATCGTTTCGACACGTCGCTTGAACGTCTTCGACGACGAAATCGACACCGTGCTTCAGGTTTGTAAGCCACCGAAATGCCGTCGCCATTGGCGTGCGAGAGCTTAGCACCCGCGGCCGTGGGCTACGCTCCCTCAAGCCCATGTCCTTCGTCGTGCCCTTGCCCAAGCTGGCCAAATGGCGCCAACTGCGTCTTGAGACCCTCGCCTCGTATCGCGTCCTCGACGTTTGCCGCATCGATCTCCAAGACGCCACCGGGCGAGCGCGTGGCGACGCCTTCACTCTGCGCTGCCGGGACTGGTGCAACGTCGTCGCCGTGACCGACGAGGACGAGGCCGTGTTCGTGTGGCAATACCGCTTCGGGACCGATGCCATCTCGCTCGAAATCCCCGGCGGCGTGATCGACGACGGCGAGCGACCCGAAGATGCGGCGCGGCGAGAGCTCTTCGAGGAGACCGGATACCAGGCCGAACGACTGGAACCACTGCTCGTACTCGAGCCCAATCCTGCCATCCAGGGAAACCGGTGCTTCTCGTTCGTCGCCCGCGGCGTCCGGCCAACGGGCACAACCCGATTGGACCCCATGGAGGAGCTCGAAACGGCGCTCGTACCGGTCGCGAGAATCGGCGACTTGCTGGACAGCGGCCAGGTGACCCACGCGCTGGTGTATGCACCCCTCGAGGCGTTCTGGCGGCGAAGTCGTCGGTGCTAGACTTGTCGCCCATGGGCACGACGACGTGGCGCGAAGTCGAAGCCCTCGTCGGCGAAATCGAAGGGCTTCAACTCCGAAGGGTCGTGGATCTCGCACGGCGCTTGCGGCCGGATTTGACCGCGGAGGACATTCGCAATCCGCACGACTTTCCCGAACTGGGAGACGCGGATTGGCAATACGAAGACGGCATCCTTGCCGGTATTCAGACCGTCCTTGCGGCGATTCGTGCACGGCGCGCTGAAAGCGGGGACCACCGATGAGCAACAAGAAAAAGGCCCGTGGAAGTCCTTTCGAGGTGCTGCGCCCTCTGCGCGATGAATTTCTAAAGCAGCAGAGCGCTTCGCCCACGATCCAAATCCGGCCTGAGGCCGCGCCGAAACCCCCACTGGGGGCCGACGAACCGGGGGACGATGCCATGCTCTTGCATCGCGTCTTTGCCGGCGTGACCCCGATCGACCGATCACGGGGCCGCATTCCGAAGCACCCCATCGAGCGATCCCTCGCAGTCGAGCGCATGGCCTCACGGGCAGGAGAGGAGGTGCGGGCAGAGGCGGATGCCGTTCACGAACACCTTCGGATTCTGGTCGATGGACGCCTTCGCTTCGAAGTGAGCGACGACGGCCAGCGGGTGGAGGGCCGGCGGCTGGACGTTCCAATCGATGCGGTCCGCAAGCTGCGCCGTGGCTTGGTCCCCATCGACGCCCGGTTGGACCTGCACGGACTGGTCGCAGAACAGGCGCGCGCTCAAGTGCAGATCTTCCTCCGAACCATGCGAGCGCGCGGCGAGCGGTGCGTCTTGGTGATTCACGGCAAAGGCGATCACAGCCCCTCGGGCGCGGGGGTCCTTCGAGGAGAGATTGTGGCTTGGCTTTCGCAAAGCAGCTCGAGCGAGTACGTCGCGGCGTTCGCCACCGCGCAAGCCAGCGACGGCGGAGAGGGTGCGGTGTACGTGCTCATCCGACGCTGAGGCAGACGCGCAGCTGCTACGTCTGCGCGGCGGACCGCCTCACGCCTCGGCTTCCAGTGCCCTGCGCATCGCGGGATGTCGTGCGAGTCGCCCGAGCGCCTTGGAGAGAAGACTCTTACCCGGCTCAACCCGAGGCCAAGGCGAAGCGCCGCTAGGATGCGGCAGGGGCAGGACATCCACGTCGCGCCCGTGCCAGCGCGCGCGGCGCATTCCGCCGACCACGTCGACCAGCGGCATCTTGGCCCCAAGCACGCGCTCGATGGCGAGCGTGCCTACGGCCACGACCAGATCCGGCTGAACGATGGTCACCTCTCGAACGAGCCATTTCTCGCATCGAGCGATTTCGTCCGCGTCAGGTCTGCGATCGCCTCCGCCGCTCGCTTTGCCGGGAAAGCATCGAGCGACCGCGGCGATGTAGACTCGCGCGCGGAACGTCTCCTCGTCGACGCCCAGGGCGTCCTCGAACCAGCGGAACATGGTCCGACCTGCCGTCCAGGCGAACGGCCGTCCGAAAGAGCCTTCCCGGGGACCGGGTGCCTGCCCCAACAGCAAAACCGGACTTGCCACGGGCGGACCATGCACGACCGGACCGATCATCTTCGGGCACGCCGCGCAGGCGTCGAGCTCGTCGTGCAACAACCGAAGCGCACGCCTCGTCTCTCCGAAACTCATCGACGAAGGCGCTCTCGCCATTCCGCGTCGTCGTCGGCATGCAAATCATCGTTCGACGCCTCATCCGAGTCCGCCGAGATTCGCACGTTCTCGGGCACGGGGCCGCTCGGGCTCCGGTACCGAACGGTCCCTTCACGGTCCACATCAACGGCCATCCGCTCCGGCTCCCGCTTCGCGAGGTCGGTCAGCAGCCGGTCCGCATCGGACTCCGTGAGGCCCAGGACGCGCGCAGCCTCGAGCGCGGACACGTTGCCCCTCGCCTCCGTGAACGCGAGAAGCGCGCGCTGCCGAGTTGCACGCTCCTCTTGGTTGCCAGACCGTCTCAGGCGCTGCCCTCCCAACAGCAGGGCCAAGCCAATGGCCAGCGCCAACGCCGCGATTGGCAACGAGACGGCTACCGCAGCCGCGAGCGGCGCGAGTACGTAGAGCAGCCCGCCCAACGCAAGGGCCAGAAGAGACCCTCCAACGATGACGGCGCCGCCGGCCGCGCGGACAATGGCGCCGCCCACCTGGGACGACTTGCCTGCCAAATTAACGGACGGCCCCGAGAGCGGCGCGCGGATGGCGCCACACGCGGTACAGTGCGGCACGATGCCGTGATACACGAGGGGTACCTCTCGGCTGCAGTCCGGGCACATGGCAAGAAGGATGCGGACGGCCGCACGTCCGTCAAGGATACATCGGGTACGGCCGGAGGACGGGTACGCGCGGCTGGCACCCGGGACTCCGGGCGACTAAGTTGAATCGACGCCGTGATGCGACCGAGGCGCGAATGGTCGAGAAGCTGAGGAAACTTTGGCTGGATGGCGAGTTCGTCGATTGGGACGAGGCGAAAGTCCACGTTCTGACGCACTCACTGCACTACGGCCTCGCGGTGTTCGACGGGGTCCGAGCTTACAAGCGTACGGACGGGGCAACGTACATTTTCCGCTTGCATGATCACATCGACCGCCTCTTCGACGGCTGCAAGATGTGTCTGTTGTCGCCCAAATACACACGCGAACAGATCGCGGCTGTGTGCATCGAGACCATTCGCGTCAATGGGATGGTCGACGGGTACATTCGACCGCTCGTGTTTATCGGCGAAGGCGCCATGGGCATCTATGTGCCGAACAACCCCGTCCGGACGGCCATCCTCGCGTGGCAATGGGGTGCGTACTTGGGCGACGAGGCCCTTCGAAACGGCATCCGCGCAAAGATCAGTTCGCTGTCCCGTCATCACATCAACGTGAGCCTGGCGAAGGCGAAGATGTGCGGACAGTATGCCAATAGCGTCCTCGCCAAGCGCGAAGCGAAGCTCGCCGGCTACGACGAGGCCATATTGCTGGACGTCAACGGATACGTGAGCGAGGGATCGGGGGAGAACATCTTCATCGTACGCAAAGGCGTCCTTCACACACCGGACCTATCGTGCTCGATTCTCGAAGGCATTACGCGCGACACAGTGATCAAGTTCGCGCGCGAGATGGGCCTGACGCTCGTGGAAGGGCGAATCACGCGCGACCAGCTATGGCTGGCCGACGAAGTTTTCTTCACCGGCACGGCGGCGGAGATTACCCCCGTGCGCGAGGTCGACAACCGAACGGTCGGCGACGGGACAGTCGGTCCGATCACGAAACGAATTCAAGCGCGCTTCTTCGACGTCGTCCGCGGCAGCGACGGATCCCACCCCGAGTGGCTGACGCGAGTGTGATATCTCGGCAACGGAACGACACGACCTCTCTCTTTCTTTGCGTCTGTTCCGTCCTGTCGTGCGCTCCATCCACGCCGCGGGTCGACTCGGCTCCCGCAATCGCCGGCCCCACGGCGACGACATTGGGGGACGGGCCGGCCGCGATGGTTCGGTATCACTCAAGGCGCTTGTCGCTTTCACTGCCGCTTCCCCAAGAACCGGACTGGGTCGTCGACGACCGATCGCGCGCCGAGCTCGTAGCGACGCAGGCCGCCACTCATTCGACCGTGGTCGTCGCGGTGTTTCGCACCGATAGCGTCGTCGGTCGCGATCATTGCGAGAGACTTGCGCGCGATCGAGGTCTTTTGCCCTCGCAGCCCCTGCTGGCCATCGAAGACGCTGTCGTCGTCACACAGAGGACGTTCGATACGCGAATTCTCGTCGGCCTGGAGCCGGGCAGCGGGCCCGACCGTCCACTCAAGGGGCACGTGCTGGCCTTCGGGGGTTTCTTACGCAAATGCTACGTGCTCACGTTTTCGACGCAAGTCGATCGCGCCGACCAAGAGGCCGCGCTGTCGTCGCGATTGGCGTTCGTGCGTACGCGCATCCTGCCCGGCCTCGAGCTTGATTCGCTCGAAGGTGTCCGGAGACCGCCAGTCTCAGAGTTCGCGCCGGAGCGGTAACCATCATGCGCTTGCTGGCCGTGTGCGCGATTGCGCTGACGTTCGGCTTCGTCGGCTCCGTCCCAATCGCGGGACCGGTCGCTTTGATGGTGCTCGCGCGCGGCGCCGATCGGCGGTTCGGCGAGGCGGTGCGCATCGGCCTGGGTGCCGCGGTCGCAGAAGGGATCTACGCGGGCGTCGCATTCTGGGGATTCGCCACGTTTCTCGCACGACACCGTTGGGTCATTCCTGCTTCGCGCGGGGCAACGGCGGTGCTGCTGATAGGCCTCGGGGTCAGGTTCGCACTTTGGCGGCCCGCCGACCGGAAGAACGAATCGGAACATCGAGGGGGAAAGGCGTTCGTGGGCTTCACGGTAGCCGCCTTGAACCCGACGCTGCTGCTCACATGGAGCGCCGTCGTGGCCCTCGCCTATTCGTGGGGCCTGGGGGGACAGCCGGCGCTCGTATCGGTTCCGTTCGGCGCATGCGCCACCGCGGGAGTCTCCGGATGGGTCTTCTCCTTCGTGCCGCTGCTTCGCGCGTGCGGCGGGAAGTTGCCACGCGCAGCGACGACGTGGCTCGTGCGAGCGATTGGCTTGGCCTTGATCGGCCTCGGCGCGTGGTCGGGCGTGAAGCTCGCAACCGCGGCGGCCCAACCCGTGAATCGACCGGGCGCCCCGAACACCGCCGAGGTATCCTCAACCAGGTGTCCTCCGGCAACGTGGCCACTCGCCGTGCCTTCGTGTCCTTCGTGGTCGACCGGGGACACTACGAGCGCGTAACCCTGGCCATCGCAAAGGCCAACACGTCGGTTTGGATCGCTACCGCCAACGTGAAGCAGTTGCTCGTGGAGGCCCCGGTCGGCACCCGCGAACGTGCGCGGGGGCGATACATCCCCATTCTCGACATGATCCAGTCGCTCTGCGACCGGGGGGTGCGCGTGCGGATCCTCCACGCTGCGCCCCCATCCGGCCCCTTTCGCGCGGAGTTCTCGATGCGCTCCGAACGGCTTGCACCGCCGCGCTTCGAGATGCGCGCGTGCCCTCGTGTCCATCTCAAGATGATCGCGATCGACGGCAGCCTCCTTTACCTGGGTAGTGCAAACTTCACCGGAGCTGGGCTGGGTGCCAAAGGCGACGGCCGTCGCAATTTCGAGATGGGCGTCTTGACCGATGACGAATGGATGCTCGACACCGCCCAAGCCCGATTCGATCGCATCTGGCGCGGCCTCGAATGCGGCTCGTGCCAGCTCCGCGGCGTATGCCCCAACCCGCTGGACCGCATTGCCGTCAGGCGGCCCAGTCGTCGTGCACCGGCAGGGCGAGCCGAGGGGAAAGCGGCGGCGCCCCCGCAACGGTCGTGAAGCGCGAAGTCGGCTTCCGGATCGGCCTCAACGGCTCCCGCACGCGGCGGACGAGCCCACCTCGTCGCTAACGGCCCGGATTGCCCTTCTTCGCGAGCAAATCGCCGAAGGTGAACCGTGCTTCGGCCTTCAGCTGCTGGCGATAGTTCTGATACGCGTTTCGCTCCTGGTCCTCGCTAAGCGCTTTGATGGAGAGCTTCACTTCGCCCCGGCGCGGGTCCATCTCGATGACCTTTGCCTCAATCTCCTGGCCGACATTGAAGGCCTTCCGAAGCTCCGTGCCCCGCGGCGTGCCGGTTCCCGCGGCGGTGACGTACCCACGCGCGTTCCGGCCGGTGACACCCAGAATGCGAACGACGAGGCCGCCGCTCTCGATGTTGACGACCTTCGCCTTGACTGGCTTGTGGGGGGCGACCCGCTGGGGCGGCTCGGCGGCTGCATCGCCGTGAGGCGCCGGATGGAGTGCAATTTTGTGCTGGGTGGGGTCGATGTGGGACACAACGACTTCGATGGCGTCGCCCACTTTAACGACGTCACTCGGACTCTCGATGCGCTTGATCGAAAGGTCCTGCGTATGAATGAGACCGTCTACTCCGGACTCGAGCTCGACGAACGCTCCGAACGGCTGCAGGCGCGCAATCTTTCCGGAGTGACGTGTACCCGTCGCATATTTTTGCGCGACCTGTTGCCATGGATCGGGGACCGTCGCCTTGCGCGAGAGCCAGATCTTGCCCTTGTCGTCGATCTTGATGACCCTTACGCGCGTCGGCTCACCGGCCTTGAACACGTCGCTGGGACCATCGGCGCGGTTGTGGCTCATCTCCTGGAGAGGAACGAGCCCTTCGGCGCCTCCAACGTCGATGAATGCTCCGAACGGAACGACACTGCGTACGACGCCGTCGAGGTCTTGACCCACCTTGAGCCTCGCGAGAGCGTCGGCACGAGACTTCCTGGCCTCCTCCTCAAGCAGGGACTTGCGGGAAAGAACGACGTCGCGACCTCGCTTCGCATATTGGGTCACGAAGAACGGAAGGCGCTTTCCAACCAAGTAGGACAGGTCGGCTCCAAGGCGCAGGTCGACGTGAGATCCGGGCGCAAAGGCTCGCACACCGTCCACGTCTACTTCGGCTCCGCCTTTGATGGCGCCAGTGACGAGCCCCAAAATAGTCGCCTTGTCGTTATAGGCTCTTTCGATGGCGGGCTTCGCTTTCTCCGCACGGTTCGGATGGTGCGTCAGCACGACCAGCCCACCCCGACCGCCGTCGTTGTGCACGACGCCGATGAAATCGGCGCCGACCTCGAGGATGACATGTGGAACCTTCGGCTCCTTCGGAAGGTCAGGAACGGCAGCCACGTGGACAGGCGCGACGGAGTCTTGAACTGGCCCGGATGACGTCGTGGCTTCGGCGGCGGATGCACTTCTCGTTGCGTCGTCGACAGAGGTCGCCCCGAGTTCGCCCGCCAACGTGGTTGAAACTTCGCCGGCGTCGGGAGCGATCCCCCCTCCGTCAGCGGGCAATGCTTCCACGGCTTCGCCCGGTCGCGCAGCGACCCTATCGCCCCCGCGCGGCAGCGCCACCTCTTCGCCCCCGGCTACGGCATCGGAGGGGCGCGGCGACGGACGGGCGTCGTCATCGTCGGGAAGCAGCAATTCCCGCCGGTCGAAGATGGCGTGGGCCTTGCCGGGGATGTCGACGAGGATGGCCTCATCGGTGATCTCCAGAATCTTGCCGAAAACGATATCGCCGGCATTGACCGGAGGCCGCTCCCGCGATGGACCCGGCTTGCGCTCGCGAACTCTGGCCCGCGTCTCCGCCGGGTCGATGGCGGGCACTGAGCCCGTGATCTCATGCGGCGCAGAGGGGTCCGCACCCTCGCTCTCGCCGCCTTCGGTCGACCCGCCCTCGGTCACGGCTCCGACCGCACCGGGCTTCTTCTTGCGCCGCCGCTTGCGCCGCCGCTTGTCGGAGGGCTGAGGCGTCGCCGTGGACGCGCCGTGCTCTGTCGAGAGCGCCGCGGCTTCGACACCCATTGCAGCGCCGTGACCGTTGCTCTGCGCGTCGGCATCCAAGGCATCCGACTCGACAGCGAGCTCCGGCGACTCCGTCGGCCCGGATGCCGTGGGATCGCCGGGCGCAGAGGGCCCAGAATCCGGCGCGCCGGAAGCTGCGCCGGGGTCTGGTGCGCCCAGCGCGGCCGGCGCCGCGTCGGAATCGTCGCGGGCTGCGACGCGCGCGTCCGATGCGTTCGGCTCCAGGGTCTGCGTGGGCGTTTCGGGGGTGCTCATGGCGAAGAGGCGCGACAGCCTAGCGCAAACCGTGCCGGTTTTCTTGTCAACTCGCTGCAACCGATCGGTTCGGAACCCGGGATGGATCTCGCTCGGAGGCGCATACCCCTGCGCCACCGTGGCGTCGACCCCGCGGACTCGCCGTCGCGTCAGAACTGAACTCCGACCCGCATCTGGACTTCCTCGAACGTGCCGCTCCCACCCCTCGCCGAGTCGTCGGTTCCCACCGCGAGATCCTGCGCCGGGGACACGGCGCGCTGCACCGACGACTGCTGCGGACCGCCGGGGGACGTAGGCGACACGGGCGCGGCGCTCGGAAACATGTAGTGCGTGTAGTTGATTCCGACGCGCAAGTGCTTCGTAACCCAGTAGCTGAGGCCGAACTCGACGTCGTTTACGTTGATGTCGCCGTTCGGCGTCTTCGGGTCGTCCTTGCCGGCGCGCGACGAACCGGCATACGTCAAAGCCATGGACTCGAACTTCGCGAGAACCTGAAGTCCCGACCGGTGCGGGTTCTGCGGCTTCGAAAAGTCAACGTGAATGGGTCGACCGTAGCTCGGATAACCGATGATGTCCTGATTGCCGAGGATCCAGTAGTCGGCCTGGACGTACCAGCCGTACCCCTTCAATCCGCCCGCGCGCTCGGTGAACGGCGAAAGCTGATAGCCATCGACCGCTTCGCGCGTGTCGTACACGTTGTAGATGAATTCTCCAGTCAAGTCGAAGTTCTCGATTGGCACGTATACATCGCCGGCGAGCCCCCATTGACCCGCGGCGGGGATGATGTGAATCGTCCGGCCGAGGGAGTCCTTGTAAGTCGGTTTCCAGAACGGAAACCCACCTTGAGTCGTCAACGACGGGAGATCGTACCCAACCATGGTTGGATCACGAGACCCGGCTTTGGCCGAAAAGCCGATCTCCGCGAATCGCGTCCGCGCCGACGTGACGGCCGCCGCCGGACGCACGACGAGGCGGCCGGCAAAGTCGTACCGGTCGTCGGCGTTCGGTCGATTCGGGCCGTCACCGTTGATGATCGCGGCGGCGTAATAGAGCAGACGATCGGGGGACTCGCCCCAGAACATCGCGCCGATGTCGCGCTGAAGTGGAGCGCCGATGTTTCGCACCGCCATCGACCGCTCGAGAAATGGCGTCGTGTTGTCGCTGATGCGATTCTCGAGCGTGAAGGGCAGATAAAATTGACCGACTTCGAGGTTCGCCCATGGAGACGGTCCAAAATTGACGAAAACGTCGGTTGGAATCGGCTTCACCGTCGGGTTCTCGACCGGGTTCTCCTTGTCCGTGCAGGGCAACGCGCCGCTCGTAGGGTTCGGGACGCAGGTCGGAGTGGTCTGCTGACCCGCCGCGTTGTCGATCGACGTGGAGGATGAGAATTCGGCGCCGACTTGCCACTGCGCCATCGTGTAGAATTCACCGCCGATCTCGATGCGCGCGCGCCGCAGATAGAAGCCACCCTGAAGCCCGCTTCCGGGCGGCAAGCTCGAAGTACCGGGGCCGAACTGACCGAGCCAGTCGGCGTGCACGCGCGCAAGCAGATACAGGCGGAACGTATCGTCGAGACTTCGGATGTAGAACGTTCCGTTGTGGTAGCCGGCAGGCGACGGGCCGAGCGGTGGCACTCCGGTCTGTCCTTGTTGCGACGCTGCCGGCTCTTGCACAAGGACTGCTGGGGACGGAGCCCGGGCCGCCTCCGGCGGCGGAGGGGGAAGTCGCACGAGCGCGTCCGCTGAGGCGGACGCCGGTTCAACCGCGGGCAGCGGGGCCACCAACGGTGCGGGCGGCGGCGCAAGCGGGGGCAACGCGCTTTGCGGGCCCGCCGCTGGCTGCGAGACCGGCGATGCGGTTGGAGGCGGCGCTGCACTTTGCGCGATTGCCCACGATGTCGTCGTCAGGAGCGTTGCGATCGTGATTGCACCGGCCGACGAAGATGCGGATAGCGAAGCGATTTGTGCCATTCGGAGTGGCGCGGAGACTGCCGGGCGAAGCCTCTCTTTGTCAAGCCAATGCGTCTGTTATATTGGACGATCGCCGATCGCACTTGCTATCGTGCGCGCCCTTTTCAATGAAGATCGCGGCCTCGAGTTGGTGAACATCGGTTGCACCATGAACGCCGGTCAGCTTGGAAAGCGGGAACGGACTAGAGATATATGGAGTGTCCATGTCACGAGCACCACTGACGACGACCGTTGCCCTCGGTGCGGTGCTCCTCGTCGCGTGCGCGGGCGATGACGACGTGAGTCCACTGCCGGTCGACGCAGTGGCGGATTCCGCCAACGCGTCGAAGGATGCAACGCCGGATTCCGCCGGACTCCCGTCCGATGGTGCCTTGGACGGCGCAACGGCAGATGCCTCGGTACGCGCGACGGACGCGCCCGCCGAGACCGCAGGTGGCCACGCGGATGCATCGAGCGACGCCGACGCGGATGCACCGACCGCCTTCGCCGACGCGGAGGACGGTTCGACCGAGTAGCGCGACCGCGCGTCGCGATCGTATCGGCGGTCCCCGGGAGCGGATGCTCGAAGCGGTGGCGGCAATGTGGCAAGCGAGCGTGACGGCGACCGATGCCAGATAGGTTCTCGTTGCGATTTCGGCGCTTGCTCCTTCGGCAAGCGTTCCGACGACTCGTCCCCATGCTCGGTATGCCAAAGAGGCCTATGTGCACCCGTCGGTACTCGTGTGCGGAGAAAGCAACAGCCTAAGGGGAAAATTGCGCGCCCATTTAGATCCCATCACGCCGAGTGGAGGCGGCCCTGCCGAGCGGCCCTGCCGAGAAGGTTCGCTTTGAATCCCGATCCATCGAAAGCTACGATGCGATTCAATGCGCGGGCGCCTTCCGCCTGCAATACTCGAACTGAACATGACGATGAACGGACGATGGATCGGAACGGCGACGGAATCGGCCGCTCCTATCATGGCGCTATGGCTGACTCTGGCCGTCGCCGGCTGTGCTAATGCGACTAAAGGAGCGAACGCGTTCGGTTCGCCCGACGGGGATCAGGCCGGCGCAAACCATATCGCTTCGAGCGACGGCGGCAGCCTCTTGGGCGCCCTAACGCCCTTTACCAGCGACGCGTCCTTGGGCATCGGCCCCGGCACCAATCCCCCGTCGGTTTCCAGCACCCAGGCCACGGGCCTACCCGCTTTTACGGGGCCGCTGGCCGGCCCGTTCACTGACCTGCCGGCCGACCCGGTCATCGACGGCTCGGACGGAGGAGCACCCGCCGCACCCGCGAACGCGTCACAACTGTTCGGCCCCAGCACGCAAGGATCGACGAGCGGCGGCCCTTGCTTGATCGAGCCCGAGGTGGGATCGCTCTATCCGAACAACTGGTTGCGCCCACGCTTCGCATGGATCGCGGCCAACGGCTCGAACTCCAACCTCTTCGAGCTTCGGGTTCACGCCGACAACCAAACGAACGACCTGGTCGTTTACACGACGCAAACCCAATGGACGATGCCCAAGGCGATGTGGGACGCGCTCCGCGCCGATTCGCAGGACATCCCCATGACCGTCAGCATCCGCAGCGGCCAACTCACGGGGACCACCCTATCGGATGAGGCGCTCGGCTCGAGCGGTGCGATCGGAATTGCCCCCGTAGGCGCACCGGGCAGCATCGTGTACTGGGCGATTGTCGCCTACATGGGACAAACGGGTCAGAGTGGCACCGGCGTTCTCGACGGATTCAGCGTGGGCGACGAAAGCGTCGTGACGGTACTGACGGGTCCGCAGGTTAAGGAAAGCCCCGCGCCGGCCGGAAACCGCGCGTGCATTGGCTGCCACGCCGCGACTCCGGACGGGCTGAACGTGGGATTTCAAGGGGAGTGGGTCGGGCCGAACGGCGGCTACAACAACAGCATCGCCACGTTGGGCCAGGACGCGGCGCCCGGCGGGATTCCGTCGTTCTTGACGCCGGCAGCAGGGGCGGAGCTCGCCATGCTGGCCGGCGCGCCAACCTATTCGACAGGCCACTGGACCCAGGGCGATCGCATCGAGATCCTGGGCAACACGGGAGATTTGACGTGGGTGGACCTGGAAGGCACCGGGGCCAATGTATCCGGGGTCATTGCCCGAAGCGGGGACCCGGGAAGCGCCACAGCGCCGACGTGGAGCCACAGCGGTTCGACGATCGTCTACACGTCTGTGGCGGCATCCGGCGGATCCATCGTCAATGGGCGTCCCGCGAACGGCCCGATGGACCTGTATTCGGTACCCTACAACAACAAGGCCGGCGGTATGGCAACACCCGTGTCGGGCGCCTCGGACCCCGCGAGCTGCGAGTATTATCCCGCCTTTTCGCCGGACGATCAGTACATCGCATTCGTCAAATTAGCCAACAACGACCAGACGTACGACAGCTCAGGCGATGAGATGGACATCGTGCCGGCCGCGGGCGGAACGGCGACACGACTCAGCGCGAACGATCCGCCCGCGTGCACCGGAGCGACCAGCCCGGGGGTGACCAACAGCTGGCCCCGTTGGTCGCCGAGCGTCCAGTCCGTCGCGGCTCTTGGCAACATCACGTACTACTGGATTGTCTTCAGTTCGACGAGGCCCAACCTCGACAATCCCAACTACAACCAACTACCCCAACTCTATATTACTCCCGTCACCGTCGATGCCATGGGCAACGTGACGACCTATCACTCATTGTATCTCTGGAACCAGTCTCCCACTGCCGAGAATCACCTTCCCGCGTGGGACGTTTTCCAAATTCCTCCCGTGCCGCCGACGCAGCCTCCGCCCCGGTAATCGGAGCGAGGGGGCCAGAGAACTGCCCCTCTGGAGCGTGTCTCAAACAGCCGCCGCGTGGGACTCGAGGCTAGGAAGGCCGGCGCGCAACCATGGACGCCGACGGCTCGAATGTGCCGCCGCGGGTGGCCAGGCGCTTTAGGCTAGGACATCGGAGCCGCGGCGCGCGTCAATCGATCCGCGATCGCCGACCACGCCTCGTCACTCGGGACTCGCTCTACGACGATGGCCTCGACCCCCCGGTCGTCGAGGTCGTGCAGCGTCGCGAACAACTGTCGTGCATACCGTTCGGGGTCCCGAGAAAGGGCCCGCTCGAGAATCCTCGCCCGGACGTCTTGGGCGTGCGGATCGGTTTCGAGAACGACGAGACCGACTGTCGCGCCATGCGCCGAAAGGGCGTCCGCGGCCCGCCGAGCGGCCCCTGCACCTTCGGCCAGCAACAGTCGCGCACGAGGCGCATAGTGGCGCGCATCCAACCCCGGCGAAGGTTGCGGTTGCCCGCTCGCCAGCAAAACGGTTGGAGCTTCCAACTCTCCGACGACCTCGCGCAGCATCGAAAGGGAGACCGCACCGGGCCGCAAGACTCGGGGACGTACGCCGCGAACGTCGACGACGGTCGACTCGATCCCGGCGTCGCATGGCCCTCCGTCGAGCAGGAGTTCCACCCCTTCGTGAAGTTGCTTCAAGACGTGCGCGGCGATCGTGGGCGACAAGCCTCGAAATCGGTTCGCGCTCGGCGCAGCGACCGGTTCGCCGAGCGCGGCGATCAGGGCGTGCGCGACCGCGTGGCGCGGTGCGCGAACGGCAACGGAGCTCCCTCCCCCTGCAACGGCGGCCGGGACACGATCGCCACGCTGAACGACCACCGTGAGTGGTCCCGGCCAGAACGCGCGAGCGAGACGTGACGCCGCATCAGGCCAGCCGCTCGCCAATGCTCTGGCCTGATTCTCGGTCGTCACGTGCAAGATGAGCGGATGGTGCTGCGGGCGGCCCTTGACGGCGAATACGCGCAAGACGGCTCGCGCGTCGAACGCCCGGGCGCCCAATCCGTAGACGGTCTCGGTCGGAAACGCGACCAGACCCCCGCGCTCGAGAACCTGCGCAGCCTCCTCAATCGCGGAGGGATCGGGCCGGTGCGGGTCGACCTGCAGTACGCGCATTGCAGAGCCACGTTTACCGTACCGCGCGGAATTTGCACTTGCCATGGCCCCATGGTTTGCGCTTTAGCGTAACTTTCATGGCCCATTCGACCCGCCTCCGCTCTCTGTCCCTCCTCGTTCTCGCCGGAACCGCCTTCTTGCCGTTTTCGGCCGCTGTCAGCGCTTGCGGGGGCGGAGGAAAGCCTCCGGAAACGCCCTCCACGCCGTCGGAAACGTCGTCTTCGAGTGGTAGCGAGTCGAGTTCGGGGACCGCGGAGGCCGCCTCGGAAGCGGCGGACGCAGGCGCGAGCGCAACAAGCGAGAGCGCCAGCTCCTCGAGCGCCAGCGCGCCGGCCGCAAACCCCGCATCGACAAAAGCAAGCACGAAGAACGACTCCGCCTGGGCCGCATGCCATCAGAGCTTCAAACCCAAGGGCAAGGACAAGGACGTGTCCAAAGACGTCGCGGTTCTCGCAAAGTCCTGCCAGAAGGCGACGAAGCTCAAGCTCGTGGGGAAGACCATCACCGGCAAGCAGAGTGACTCCGGAGCACCACAAACGCATGCGCTCAAGGCCCAGGCGAACCATTGCTACCGCGTCTACGCGCAAGCTGGCGACGGTATCAAGAACCTAAACGTCGCCATCAAGGACTCGGCGGGCGCGATCGCAGGGGAGGACTCGAGCGACGGCCCGACCGCAATCGTTCTGGACGATGGCGCGGTGTGCTTCAAGGAGTCGGATGCGGCCAGCGTCGTCGTGTCAGTGGGCTCGGGCAGCGGAGCCTACGCCCTTCAGATCTGGGGCGACTAGTAGTCGTCACTCGTGCCGCAGCGCATCCATCGGATCGAGCCGGGCGGCACGCCGCGCAGGGAAAAATCCGAACGCTATACCGGTCGCTGCGCTCACCGCTACGCTTACGGCGATCGCGACGGGCCGCAGCGCCATCGGCCAGCCCAGGACTGCGCGAAGCACGGAGACGCACATTGTGCCCGCCAGGACGCCCGACACCCCGCCCAAGAAGGCCAGCATCACCGCCTCCACCAGAAACTGGGTTCGGATATCCGCTTCGCGTGCGCCGATCGCCATGCGGATCCCGATCTCGCGAGTCCGCTCGGTCACGCTCACGAGCATGATGTTCATCACTCCGATGCCGCCGACGAACAGACTGACCGCCGCCACGAACAGAAGAAGGAGGGAGAGAACGGTCGATATGCGGTCCTTCATGTCCGCAAACTCCTTCTGCGTTCGGATCCTGAAGTCGGCTTCTCGGTCCCCTTCGATGCGGTGGCGCTGCCGGAGAATCGCGTCGATCTGGCGCACGGCCCCGTCGGTCGTTTCGGCCGAACTTGCCGAAGCCATCAACGCGCCTGCGAAGCCTGGCGGCGTTCGCATCACGCGTGCGCGAAAACTCGTCGAGGGCATTAAAACGATGTCGTCCTGATCGGCACCGAAGGGTGTCTCGCCCTTGGCGGCGAGCACTCCGAGTACGCGGTAGGGATAGCGCCCTATCCGCACGGAACGACCGACCGGATCCTCGCTTCCGAAGAGAGTGCGCGCAACGGTCTGTCCAATCACGATCACCTTGGACTTGGTCGCCTCGTCGTGGACGTCCCACGCCGCGCCACGTTCGAGGGCCCAATTGCGGACTTCGAAGTATGGGAGGCGCGTTCCGAACGCCTGGGTCGACCAGTTCTGGTCGCCATACACGACTTGGACGACCGTGCGTAGCGCGGGTGCGACGGCGGCAACGCTCGTCGACTCACGGATGATGGCGCGCCCATCGTCTTCGGTAAGACGCATACCCGAACCTTGAGCGGAACGCGCGCCAGAAACCTGCGAGGCCTGCGGAAAGACTACGATGAAGTTCGACCCAATGGCCTCGATCTGCGCGGAAACACGTTCCTTGCCGCCGGCGCCGATGGCATCGACCGTGACGACGGCGGCGACGGCGATCGCGATGCCGAGCACAGTGAGCGAGGCTCGCAACGGATTGCGAATGATCGCGCGCGCAGCCGAAACCACGCCGTCGCGGAGGGCAGCCATCGCTCACTCCGCCCGCAACGCTAGGATGGGATCGAGTTTCGCGGCGCGCCACGCGGGCAAGAAACCGAAGAGGGTGCCGATGGCAACGCTCGTCGCCACGGCGACAGCGAGCACGGGCGCGCTCGGTGCCATCGCCCATCCGATCAGCCGCCCGAGCGCGATGGTGATGCCGCTGCCGAACCCGATACCGAGAACGCCCCCGACCATGGTCAGAACGATCGCCTCAACCAGAAACTGCACCAAAATGTCGCGCTCGCGTGCGCCGATCGACATTCGGATGCCGATCTCGCGGGTCCTTTCGGCGACGCTGACGAGCATGATGTTCATGACCCCTATTCCACCCACCACAAGACTGACGGCGGCGACGCAAAGAAGCAGAAGGGCCAGGGCCTCGAGGACCCCTTCGGTCGCCTCCCGAAATTCCGCCTGCGTGCTGACGGTAAAGTCTTCGCGTCCTAGCTCGACGCGATGTCGCTCGCGAAGAATGCTCTCGATCTGCGCCTTTGCGCGGTTCACCGTTTGATCGCTCGTGGCGCTCACGATGAGTTGATCCGCGCGCCCGGGAGACGTGTGCATCACGCGCGCGCGAAAGCTTCCGATCGGCATGAGCACGCGATCGTCCTGGTCGTCGCCCACGAGCGACGTGCCACGCGCGGCCAGGACTCCGATGACGGTGTACGGCGAGCGTCCGATCCGCAGCGTTCGGCCGACGGGGTCCTCGGCGCCGAACACGCTCGTGGCAACAGTCTGGCCGATTAGACACACCTTGGTCTTGAGCACTTCGTCGCTCTCCGTCCACATCGACCCCGAAGCGACAGTAAACCTTCGGATCGGGAAATACGCGAGGGTCGTTCCGGCCAGAGTCGTCGACCAGTTCTTGTCGCCGTACACGACCTGGCCGCTGGTGGAGAGCCACGGGGCGGCGCCCGACACGCTCACGGCCTCACGCGAGATCGCGCGCCCGTCGCTCTCGGTCAATCGGCCCACGACTTTGCTCCTCGCGCCGGAGGCCTGAACGGGCTGCGGGAAGACGAAGAGAGCGTTCGCAGCCAAGCTGTCGATTTCGCCCCCGATCGTCGCCGTGGTGCTCGTTCCGGCCGCCATTACAACGACGACCGCGGTGATTCCGATGAAGACGCCCAGAACCGTAAGCACCGCACGCAGCTTGTTGCGCGAGATGGCGCCGAGGGCCGAGCGCAAGGCGCCGAATAGTGTCGCGATCATCTCGTCCTCGGCGCCGACGCGACCAGAACGGCCCAGCGCAAGAGTGTCGCTGCCACAAGCGCGCCGAGCGCCAGTGTCAACCCCGCGAGGGTCCACATGGGGCCAGGCAAAGACCCCGAGACAGCCGAGCCGGGGCCTCGCGACAGGCGAACCCAAACCGCAAGGGGAGCCGTAATCCCAACCCATGCCAGCGAGTACATCAACGAGACGCGCCCGCTTTCCCGAATCGTCAGCGGCCGTCCCCAACGCGAGGCCGCGACCCGAGCCCCTGCGATCCCTTCGAACACGACGCTGGACCCGATGGGTATCCAGAATGAACGTGAGGCCATCGCCGCGTCCGCGGCCATGCCGACCAGCTGTCCGGCGACCGTGGCGACGAGCATCGCGGCGAAAACCACGCCCGCGGACGAAGCCTCGGCCAACAGTCGCTCCTCCGGGCTGGCGCCACCCATGTCAAGGCCCCCGCGCAAAGGCGGCCAGGAGCAAAGAACGAAGCAGTATGGTGCCGCAGAGAAACGCAAAAACGCCCCCAGCGAGGATCACCCAGGCATTCGGCACCCCGCCTTCGGCCACGGCGAGCACCTGTGCGACAACGGAAGGCATACGCTCGCGCCATGGAACAAGGGCGCACACGACGAGCGTCGCCGCCATCAGGCCGCAGGTCACGACCATCGTGTAGCCGAAAGCGATGCGCACACGCTGGTCTACCGTCGTGGGCCCTCCGAAACGCGGTCTGGCCCATTGCGCGGCAGCCCACGTCATCGTTACTTCGCCGGCCAACAGTCCAATCCAGAGCGACTTCGCCACGCCGAGACCCACGAGGCCGCGGCAGTAGAGCATCGCCAAAGCAGAGCCGGAGAGCTGCACGACGAACATGAGCGCAAAGACACCTACCGGCAGGGTCCGGCCTGCTGCGCCGCCCACGCCACCAACATCGCCCTCGCCCGTGCCCGGGTCATTGCGATCTTCCAAAGGCATGCCCGCTAGCTCGCGGGCCGCATCAAGGGGTCGCTCTTGCACTACATCGCCGACGATTCGTCCGTCGCGCATCGTGACGACACGCGAAGCGCAGCCGGCGATTTCCTGTTCGTGCGTGACGAGGACGATTGTGATGCTGAGCTCGCGGTTGAGCCTCTGGAGAAGGGCCAGCACTTCGAGACTCGTGCGGGTGTCGAGGTTGCCCGTGGGCTCGTCGGCCAGCAAAAGAGGTGGATCGGTCACGAGTGCGCGGGCAATGGCCACGCGTTGCTGCTGGCCGCCCGAGAGCTGGTGCGGCGTATGATCCAGTCGGTCGCCGAGACCGACGGCTTCGAGCACGGCGCGAGCGCGCTTGCGGCGATCGCGGAGGCCGATCCCCCTGTACTGCAGCGGTAGCTCGACGTTCTCGAGCGCGGTCGTGCGGGGCAGCAAGTTGAACCCCTGAAAGATAAAGCCGATGACGCGGTTGCGAACGATGGCCCGAGAATCGCCTGACCGATCCCCAACCGCGATGCCGGCCAGTGTGTAGGTCCCACGCGTCGGACGATCGAGACACCCGATGATGTTCATCATCGTCGATTTGCCCGACCCGCTCGCGCCCACGATGGCCACGAATTCGCCGCGCGCAACCGACAGGTCGACTTCTCGCATCGCGCGTACGACCGTCCCGCCGGTCTCGTACTCCTTCGAAACACGCACGAGTTCGATGAGCGGGGGCGGTTCAAGAGACAAGACTGCTGTCATCAGAACGCCTTCTTGTTTTTCTTCGCGTCAACGTCGGTCGCGTCGGTAACGACCTTGGTCCCCACGGTGAGCGATGGGTCGGTCACTTCCGTGTACATACCGTCGGTGATTCCAATCGAGACGATCCGGGGCGTGTCATTCTCTTCGCCCGGACGATCGCTCGAGAGGACCCAGACACGTCCTTGATTCTTCAGGAGCGGTGCCTCCGGCGCCTGCGCGACCGGCTTGCCGTCCGACCCATTGGCCGGCGTCGGGCGATAGCGAAGAGCGGCGTTCGGGATGCGCGACACGCCGTGGACCTCATGCGTGTGCACGGTGATCGTCGTCGTCATTCCCGGGCGAAGCTTTGCCTCCTGGTTCTCGACGTCCACGACGGCCGAATAGGTCACCACCCCGGAGACGTTGTTCGGGCTGTAGCGAATCTGAGACAGCGTGCCATGAAACACGTCTCCGGGGAATGCATCGACCACGCAGTCGGCGTCCATGCCCTCGTCAATCTTGCCGACGTCCGCCTCGTCGACATCGGCGAGCACGCGCATGTGTCGAAGGTCCTGCGCTATTACGAACAGAACCGGAGCCTGAAAGCTCGCAACGACCGTCGCGCCGGGGTCGATCCCGCGCGTGACGACCATTCCGTCGACTGGCGAATAAATTTTCGTGTAACTCAGGTTGGCAGTCGACTGGTGAAGTTGAGCGGTCTGAGCGGCAATCGACGCCTGCTGGCTCTGCACATTCGCCTCGGCCGCGTCGTATTGGGCACTTGCCGTGTTGTAGTTTCCGCTGACCGTGTCAAGGTCGGCGTGGCTGGCCAGGTTCTGCGCGAAGAGACGCTGGGTCCGCTCGAGTACGAGCTTCGCCGACGCGAGCTGCGCCCGATTGCCCGCTGCTGCTGCTCGGGCCTGCAGGAGCAGCGCCTTTTGGGACGCGAGGTTGGCCTCCTGCGCGCTCACTTGCGTTCCATAAATGAGCGGGTCGATCTCCGCGAGCACCTCTCCTTTCTTAACGATCGAGTTGTAATCGACAAATACCTGAGTAACGCGCCCATTGACCTGCGCTCCAACGTTCACCTGAAGAAGCGGTTGTACCGTACCCGTAGCCTGGACGCGCTCGATGACGTCTCCGACGGCGACGACCGCCGAAACGAATCGTGGGGGAGGAGGAGGTCGATGCTTGGCGCTCCAGACGATACCGGCCGCGAGCGCGAGGGACATCCCGCCCGTTGCGACGAGCCGACGCACCCAACGCCGCGGCCCTTCCTCTGTTGCGAGGGCGGATTTCAATTCCTCGGTGACGGAGGCCGTGTCGACCATGGCGATTGTCGGTGGACTCTTAGCGGACGGCGCCCGCAGGAGCCACGAAGGCCCGAAGCGAGGTTGCCACCGCTCGGTTGACAAACCAACCGGGCGCCGGCATCTTCCCCCCCCGCCAGTTGGGCCCGAGCTCAGGCAATCAGGAGAAGCTTCACCATGGTGTCCTCGACTCAACAGTTCGAGCGCATTCGCAAGCGGAAGATGACGACGAACGGCAAGCGGAACAAGCGCGAGCGTCGCCGTCTCGGCACCCCCCCCTTCCCGGTGCACATTGCGGGCTACGCTCCTAGCGCCCCCGACGCCCCTCGGAAGACCTCCGAAAAAGGCTGACGTCGTTCCCCGAAGCTACCGCAGTCCTTGTCCCAACGCCTCGATGGCGCCGAGGACCTCCATCTGCACGACGCCACGCCGCCCCGCCCGAATGGGCGTTCCGTCGAACTCGGCGATGGTGAAACGATCGACGACCCGTCCGTTTCGGGTCGTGGCCTCGGAAGCCACGATCTGGACGCGTGCACGGAAAAGCGCCCGCGCGATGGCGAGCAAGAGACCCGGGCGGTCGAAGGTCTCGACGGTGAGCACACCCAGCTCCTCATCGACGATCTCGTCGAAGGTGACGCGAGTGGAAGCGCCCGGCGGCGCTGGACGCGCCGGGCGCGCCTGACGCACCACCTGTTCGAGCGTCGTCTCGCCCGTTACGAGGCTGCGCAGCACTTTCGCGACCCGCTCGATGTCCGCCGTGAGCACCGGGCGCGACGCACCCGCAGAGCGCTGTGCCCAGAGCAGGTCCACGGCCTCGCGGTGCCCGCTCTCTGGAACGATACGCGTATAAATCTGCGCCGAGTCCACGTCGATGTCGCTTACGACGAGCGAAGCGCTGATGAACGATAAAAGTCCTGGCCGATCGTCGGCCACCACACACAGGAGCGCACCTCCCTTGGCCAGGGGCCGCCAGACCTCGACGTGAGCTACAGAGCCCCTACGGCGAGCGACGATCGCGGCGTGTTCCGCCGCATCGCTCGCGCCAAACGTGGCGCGATATCGGTCGGGCATCGACAGGTGAAAGGCACGTGACTCGGTCGTCGATAATGGCGCGCGTACCATCGCTACCTCAATGTGAACGGTCGCCGGCGCTGGGGCATTGCATTGGCGTTTCGGGTCCATATCGTTCGTCGAGGGACCCGTGATCCAGCCACGCGGCCGCACGACAAACCAGGTGCGCATGGCGAAAGTTCCCGGTCGGTTCAGGCGGCCCCGCGCACAGGCCCAGCCGCAAGCAGAGCATGCGGCCTCCTGTAGACATTGTCCCCGGCTGGAACGCGCCGCCAACTGCAAAAGGCTGGACACCCCTGCGCGAGCGTTTGCGCGCCCACGCTTGGCGGGCGAAGCTCTACACCGTGCGAAATCCGTCGACCGTGCTTTTTGCCTTGGCAACTGGCGCCGTGGTTGCGGCCGGGGCGAGCATTCCATTGGCGCGAGGCGACGCAAAGCCCGTTACGATCTCTGTCGCCGAAATCCGGGATGGGATGAAAGGCTACGGACTGACCGTCTTCAAGGGGACTCAGCCGGAGCGCTTCGCCGTTGAAGTCATCGGTGTCCTCGGTCACTTTCGTCCCGGCCAGGAACTCATCGTCATCAAGACGCCGGATCCCCGGCTCGACGTTCTCAAGACGGTGCGCGGCATGAGCGGCAGTCCCATCTATCTCGAGGGGCGCTTGGCGGGCGCTTACTCGTATAGCCTGTCGTCGTTCGAGGTCGAACCGGTTGCCGGGGTGACCCCCATCGATCTCATGCTCACTGAACTCCACCGGCCAGTCCCGCCAGGCTTTTGGCCTCTCCAGGGTGGAAGTCCCCTGCCGGCGACATCGCCCCCTCCGGCTCAGCCGGCGCACGCTTCCATGACGACGTTCGAGGGCGCGCCAGGACGCTACGACCTGCTGGAGCACGCTCGTCAGCTTGCCGATCGGCTGGGGACACGACCGGATCCGGCGCGTGGACTGGTGCCCGCGGCGACGCCGCTCATGATGGCAGGCGTCGGCGACCGCGCCGCGAGCGCGCTCCGAGCGCTCGTGGGGCCGCTCGGCCTCGAGCCGCTCGAAGGAGGCGGCGGAACGAGCTCGGATCCGGACGCGCCGACGCATTTCGTCAACGGCGGCGGGCTCGGCGTCGAGCTCGCGCGCGGCGATGTCTCGATGATGGGCCTTGGAACGGCGACCTTCGTCGACGGCACCGGCAAATTGGCCGGCTTCGGGCACCCCATGCTGAACGGGGGCGACGAGGCGATCCCGGCGTGCATCGGACGCGTCCTCTGGATCAACGCGAGCGCCCAGGCCTCGCACAAGGTCGGAGAGTGCGCGCGGCCCCTTGGTACGCTGGTGCAAGACCGACAGGCCGCCATCGTAGTGGATGAGCGGGTCACGGCCCCGGTCGTCCCTATCGATATCGACATCGACGGGGTCGCGGGGGCGCCTCGCACGCATTGGCACGCCGAACTCACCGACGACAAGTTCCTGGCGCCGAGCCTCGCCTCGGTCGTTGTGGGCTCGGTTATCGAAGCGACCGCAAGCGAACGCCGCGACCTGACCTGGAAGCTTACGTCGCGGGTGACCGTTGCGGGCCACGGCGCGGTCGAACTCGAGGACGTCGGTCTATCAAGCGGCGGATCGCCGGACTCGTCCGAATGGATGCACTCGAAGCTCGTCAATACGATCGGTGACGTGCTCAATAACCCGTGGGAGCATGCTCGCATCCACAGTGTGCATGCACGATTTGAGGTCAAATACGCACACGACTTGTGGAGGTTGCGCGGCGTCGAGGTACTCGACCCGGTGGTGGACGCCGGCGCTAGAGCGCGCTTGCGCTTGCATCTCGCGCCCGACGACGGGTCCGAGCTGACGCCCGTCGTCGAGGTCGCGATGCCGCAAGAGCTCGCCGGAAAAGACGTCGAACTCGAAATCGTACCCGGGTACGACGTCGTACCGGAACTCGCGGCGCCCGAGGATCTAAACGAGCTTCTCGCGAACGAGCCTCGGCAAACCGTCACGCCTCGCGCCATCGTCGTGCAATTTCGTGTACCGTCACAGGGAATCGCGTACCACGGTCACGTGACCCAGCGCCTCCCGACATTCATACTCGACGCGTTGCGGCCCCAAAGCAGCGACACGGGACCCGACACGTTTCAGAGCTGGTCGCGCACCGTATTTCCGCTCGATATGTACGTCGACGGTCGCGACAAGGTGAAAGTGAAAGTCCGAAGTGTTCTCCGTTGACGCGCGACCTTGCCACTGACGTTCCGGCCACCCGGCCCGGCCGAATGGCACCCAGGAGCCGTCATCGAAGCCGGCACGCGAGAATCGCAGCGCACGAAGGCGCCTCCTTGCCGGAGAGCGATCGCACCGGCAAGCGGCCACGCGGTCCGAGGAAGGCAAAGGTGCGACTTAGTTGGCGAGCCCATCTCAACCGGGGTTCCAGGCCGCTGCGAAGTCTGTTACGCGTTAGGGTACCTTGCGTCGCCTGCTCGCGTTACTTCCGCCCGCCCTGGCTGGTCTTTCAATCGCCGTCTCGGCGACCGACGACGCCCGGGCGAACGACACCGGGCCCGTTACCGCGCAAATGGCGGGGCGGGGGACCGTGCATATCGCGTCGCATTTCGAGGAAGTCGGAGGCCCTACGCAGTCGTCGATCAAGGGGGCCCGGCGAAGGGGCACGTTCCGAGTATTGGAAGGGGAGCTCCGGGCAGCAACCACGGGTGCCAGCTGCCCGCCTGACATGGCAAACGTAGACGATCGCTTCTGCGTCGATCGGTGGGAGGCCTCGCTCGTCGAGGTTCTTCCAAGCGGCACCGAGCAGTCGTGGCCTCCGTATGGCCCCCTGCAAGAAGGTCATGTGCTGCGGGCTGTGAGCCGGGCAAACGTCATTCCTCAAGCGTACATCAGTGGCTCGCAAGCCGCGCAGACCTGCGCCGCCGCCGGCAAGCGCCTCTGCGCGCCGGTCGAGTGGCGAAAAGCGTGCATGGGCCCGCGGAAGCAAACGTTCGGCTATGGCAACGAGCGGGTGGCCGGCCGATGCAACGATCGGGGCAAGAGCCCGATGATCCGCCTTTATCCTCAGGTCACCAAGTCCTGGAGTCTCGTCGGATTGGCCGAGATGAACGACCCCCGACTCAACCAGCTCGAGGCGACTCTCGCCCCCACCGGCGCTCACGACGAGTGTACGAACGAGTACGGGGTTTACGACATGGTCGGCAACCTGCACGAGTGGACGAGCGATCCGAACGGAACGTTCCAGGGGGGATACTACCTCGATACCCACCTGAATGGCGACGGCTGCTCCTACCGGACCGTCGCGCACGAGTTCACATACCACGACTATTCAACCGGGTTTCGCTGCTGCGCCGATCCGACGGAGCCGTGAAGAACGGGATGGCGCTGATTCAGTTCGTTCAGAACTTCGAAGACCTGTCGACCGACAAGGGCTACCAGTTCAGTTCTTTTGCGACAAGTGCCGTAACGGTTACATGACCGCATTCCGGACCTCGGCGATTGGAGTGGCCGAATCGGCCCTGCGCGTCGCGGGAAGCCTATTCGGCGGGTTCTTCGCCAATGCGGGAAACTCCGCGTATGAGATTCAGCGCGCCATCGGCGGCCCCGCGCACGATGCGGCGCTCGCCGAGGCTGTAGTCGAATGCAAGCAGCATTTTCACCAATGCACGCGTTGTGGCCATTGGGTGTGTCCCGAAGCGTGCTGGAACGCCGAGGTCGGCCTGTGCGAAGAGTGCGCCCCCAACTTCAAGGAAGAGCTGGCGAGCGCGCACGCCCAAGCCAAGGCGCAGGCTGTGCGCGTCCAGCTGAGGGACAAGGCCACGGCGACCGATCTGTTGAGCCACGTCGCCGTAAATCCGGACGCCGTCGTCCGGGCACCCGAAATGGCTCCAGTGCTCGCCCGCTGTACCTCGTGCGGCGCGCTGGGAGACGGTCGCTTTTGTCCGCAATGTGGCAACGAACGCAAGGCCGCCTGCCCCGCGTGCGGTGGCGGGATTCAACCCGATAGTCGCTTCTGCTCGCACTGCGGTCACGGCCTGGCCTGACGCGAGTCGCTTCGCCTCGCCCATCGAAGCAGTGTAAGAGGGCCCCATGCGCCTTACCGGGTGTTTCGCCGTCGGAGCGATGGGCGCCGCCAGCCTGCTCGCGACCGACAACGCTTCGGCCGTCGGTACGCGAACCTTCGAACTGGACTCGCTCGACAAACTCTCGGGCGGCGACGTGCAAGGCGCGAGCATTGGGTCCGACGGCGTGGTCCGTGCGGGGTGGATGCTCGGCGCGATCCCGCTGCCGTCCGATGCCGGTACGACCGCAACATGTGCGCTGACGATGACCGACGGCACCGTGCTCGTCGGCACGGGGCCGACGTCGGGCGGCAAGATCGTTCGGATTGCCAACGACGGAGCAACCGTTTTCGCCGATACCAAGGAAAACGCCGTCAACGCGCTCGCGAGCGACCGGGCGGGAGTCATCTACGCAGCCACGACCAGCGGGCGGATTTACCGCGTCTCCGATGGAAAGGCCGAAGTGTACGCGACGCTACCCGGCGTGGACGCCGTCTTCTCGCTAGCAGCGGATGCGGCCGCCGGTGCCCTCTTCGCGGGCACCGGCTCGGATGGCGCGGTCGTGCGGGTGGCACCCGATAGGACATCGAGCATCTACTTCAAAACGAGCGACCCGTTCGTCGTGTCCCTGGCGGTCAGCGACGATGGCGCCGTATACGCGGGAACGAGCGGTAAGGGTTTACTCTACCGCATCACCGCGCCGGGGCGCGCGACGGTTCTCTCGGACTTCCGGGGGGGCGACGTGCACGCAATCGCCAAAGGCCCGGGCGGGACCATTTACGCGATAGCGAACGAGGAGCCGAGCGGTCCGGCAAGCGAGAACTCCGATGCAGCTTCCCACGGACACGCGGCCAGCGGCCGTAACCCGCCGGGGCCGTCCACCGTGCCGCACCCGAAGCTCGGAAAGGGATCGTTGTGGCACTTCGACGCCCAGGGGCGTCCCGAGCGCCTGATGCATCACGACGAGTTTCACTATTTGTCGCTCGTCGTCGACACGCGGGGGGCACCCTTCGTCGGCACCGGCGCGGAGGGTCGAGTCTATACGGTCGACGAGACCCACGCGGTTTCGCTCGTCGCGGATACGACCGAGCGGCAGATTGGTGCGATGGGCCTCGGGGGCCACACCCGATTCATCGTAGGCAGCGATCCAGCCGTCTACCATCGCATCATGTCCATCGGAGGACCCGATTCCGTGTGGACGAGCAAGCCCCTCGACGCGGGCCTGCGAGCACGCTTCGGCCATGTGACGTGGCGAAACACGGGACTGGTCGAGGTTTCTACGCGCTCAGGCGACACATTGACGCCCGACGCAACGTGGAGCGCCTGGAGCGTCCCAATCGCCGAGGGGGGTGGGACGCCAAGCCCCCCGGGACGCCTCGTCCAAGTGCGCGCGCGTCTGAAGGACGCCGCGGCCACGATCTCGGACGTAACGCTCGCATTCATCACTCAAAACCTACGAGCCGTGGTCACGGAGGTCAGCGCCCGAGACCGAGGCGCGCCTTCGAAGGAGTCGATCCCCGCGAGCGGCGGCGAGCCGCCGCGACACGACAGCGTGATCCATCTGGCTTGGAAGGTTGACAACCCCGACAACGACGAGCTCCGATATCGAGTCCAGTTTCGCGAGGAGGCTTTGCCCCGCTGGTTCGACGCCATGCCACGTGACATCGTGCTGACCAAGCCGGAGCTCGACTGGGATACGATTGCCTTGCCCGAAGGAAAGTACCGTGTGCGGGTGGATGCGAGTGACGAGATCGCCAACCCGCCCGCGGACGCAACGCACTTTGCACTCGAAAGCCCCCCGATCCTCGTCGATAATACGCCCCCTTTCTTCAAAATGATCGCGGTCCAAGGACGGCAACTGCGCGCCGAGGTGGTAGACGGCCTCGGCCCCATCGCGCGCGTTGAAATTGCGCTCGACGGCCGTCCGGAATGGCGACCGATCGCACCGATCGACGGCATCTTCGATACGGCGGACGAGACGATCGAGTTCGATCTCACTCCGGTCATCGCGGCGGCGGGTGGCGGCCCCCACGTCATTGCCGTACGCGCATTCGACGCGGCGGGAAATGCCGTCGTGCGCGACGTGCAAAGTCCGTAGACAGCGTCACGCGACGATCCAGGCGTGTCCTGGACGGCGGCTCGGATCGGATTCACCCGATGCGGCTCGGACGGCACGGTCCTTGAACGCAAGGGCGCATGAGCACGGCCCTCTCCAACGCGTCGATCGGACCGCGCGAGCGCGCAGCAGCCGTGGGGGTCGAGCACCTCGGCGACGCCGAGCTCGTGGCAATCGTTGTCGGCACGGGCTGCCCGGGACTGCCCGTCGGCCTGCTTGCAGCGCTGCTGCTGGAGGAGCACGGGGGCGTCGCCGGCCTGGCGCGTGCCGGACTGGGGGAGTTGGCCCAACGCGCGGGGGTCGGCGTCGCGAAGGCGGCTCGCCTTGGTGCCGCCATCGAGCTCGGGCGGCGCGCCGCCTTGGCGGCATCGATCGAGTCGCTTCAGCGGATGCCCGATCGGAGGGCGGTCGAGGAATGGGCCCGCCCGCGTCTCGCGACGCTCGACCACGAAGAGCTCTGGCTGCTCGCACTCGACGGACGCCACGGCCTGCGTGCCGTTCGACGCGTCGCTGCCGGCGGCATTCACGGGATCCACGTGGGCGCCCGGGATCCGCTTCGAATCGCGATACGGGAGGCTGCAACCGCATTCGTGCTGGTGCACAATCATCCGAGCGGTGATCCGACGCCGAGCGACGAAGACGTTGCGTTCACGCGCACAGTGAGAGAAGCCGCGAGCGTCGTAGGGACGCCGCTGCTCGATCACGTGGTCATCGCACGGCGCCGGTCGGCGTCGATGCTCGAGCTCGGACTGCTGCGAGCGCCGGCGAAGCCGGCGCCATGATCGGCTGAGCCACCGTCGCCGCTGACGCACTCGCTGCAGCCGACTCGCTATCAGAGCCTTTGAACATCGTGATCAGCTCGTCCAGTGACTGCGGCGCATACAGGTACGCATACGCCGCCTGACTGGCCAGCACACGCTTCACGTAGTTTCGAGTTTCGTCGAACGGAATGCGCTCGATGAAGAGGTCGACGTCATCGGTCCGGCGCTCGGTGAGCCAACGGCGGACCACGACCGCACCGCCGTTGTAGGCGGCGACCGGTAGATCCGGGCGATTCGGGTACGATTTGCGCAGCTGCGATAAAAGACGCGTGCCAAGAGCAATCGAGACATCGGGACGCAACAGCGACGGATCGTCCGAGGCGAAGGGGGTCCCCTGCGCGACTTTCTGAGCCGTCGAGCTCATCAATTGCATCAAGCCGACTGCGTTCGCAACACTGCGTGCTGCCGGGTTGAACGCGGATTCTTCCCGCATGATCGCCCACGTGAGCGGAGCCGGAACGCTGGCGGATTCGCTCTCGCGCAGAACGACCGCGCCCCACGGACGGGGAAACGCGATCTCCCACGGAAGGCGCCAACGGCCCGCAGGCCAGTGGCCGCGGTAGTCGGCGAGGCGGGCTCGGGAGAAGCCGTGGCCAACATCGGGCGCACCCGCGCGATTATACAGCCAAGCCACTGTCCATACGACTTCGGAATCTGCGTCGTCTGACGACAAGACGGATGCGGTAGCCAGCTGCCGTGCGGCGTCGATCTCGCCCACCTCCAAGAGGCGCCTGAAGCGCTCAAACGCGGGCGTCTCAAACTCAGGATGCCTCCTGGTCAAGAAAGGGCCGGCTGGCTCGCTCCGCACAGCGGCCTCGAGCGTCGCGCGGGCGAGCATATCGTCAATCGCACTCAAGCGTGCGAAGGCCGCGAGCATCGGGTAGGAGAGCGGCCGGCGCGCCACGATCGAGACGTAACGGCTTTTCGCGTCATCGACATCGCCCGCCAGCTGCGCGACGCGTGCGCGGAAGTACTCGGCACGGCTGGCGGAGCCCCAACTCAACACCCCGGGTGGTAGAGCGAGTAGGCGATCCAGCAGGCGGCGTGATGCTTCGAAATCGTGGGCCGCGAAGCGAGCCAGGGCAACGCGGAACAGAGCGTCGTACGCCATATCGCCGTCGGGATACGAGTCGGCGATAGACTCCAACATCGAGAGAGACCGCTCCGGATCACCCTGGTCGCCAACGACGAGTGCAGCCCGAAATCGCGCATCGTCGGCGAGCCGGTGTGTCGGGAAATTCTTCTCGACTTCCGCGAAACGCTGAAGCGCCTCAGCGTAGCGCTTCGCAGCCGCGCTGGCTTTGCCACCTTGGTAAGCCGCAGTGGCGCGCGCCCCTTCATCGGACGCGCCGCGGCAGCGGGCGATGGCTGTGCCCCAGGCGTCCGCAGCCTCTTCGGCCCTGCCGCGGGGGCTAGCTTCGGCCCGCACGATAGCGGCGCGGCAGCCAACATCGACACGCTCTGAATCCCCGCGAGGGATGTCGCGCAGAGCGCCGTCGGCGAGCTCGCGCGCCTTCAGGGGCTGCGACGCATCGAGCCAAGCTTGTGCCTCCCGGGTTCGTTCGTCCGCGGTGAGCCCTGGCGGCGCCGCTAGCTTCATTGCTACGGCAGCGCGGCCTCGAACCGCGTCGGCCCCGACCCTGTCCGCTACCGTCGGGGCCTCGACGACCACGCGGGTCGCCCGCTCGAGAGCCTCGCTTGCGCGTGCTTGCGGCGGACCGTCGACCCCATCGAGCAGGGAGCGAGCGAGCTGCATGGATGTGTCGACCCACCGCAGGCCGTGGGGCCTCATCGCAAGAAGCGAACGCCACAGCACCACGGCTCCCGCGCGGTCACCGCTGGCGGCGAGGGCGTCGGCAAGAGTCAGTCTGACCTCATCCTGAGCCGCCGGATCGTCGCCAACCGCCTGCAACGACGTCAAGGCCTCGCTCGCGCGGCCAGCCCGAACGAGCTCTTGCGCCTGCCGTAGCCGCGCGTACGAGACGAGAGGGCAGACTGCGCCGGCGCCCAAATCTGTCCCCGATGCGGCGCCGAAAGCGGCGGCGGCTTCGTCGGCTTCCCCTGCGGCGGCGTGGAGGCGCCCGGCCACGTAGCTCCACGCACAGGCCTGCGCCGGTTCCAGCGACACGGCGACTCGTACACGATCCATCTGGCGAGCCGCCGCCGCGTTATCGCCCGCGGCGTCGCTGTCGCGCACGGCAGCAAGGCGGGGGTCGTCGAGCACGACCGTGATCGGAGGCATTCCCTGATCAGTCGGAGCCTGCTCAGGAGAGCGTCCGGTTCCGGCAGGCGGGACCCCTTGCGCCAACGATCTCGACCCGGTCTCGGCCAGAGGCGGGGCCTCCGATGGCCGGCCACTTCGGCAAGCGGCGGAGAAGACCAGCGCGACAGCCAGCGATGCCGGCCACGCGTTTACGATTTCAGGCGCCATGCCTCGAACGAGGCCTCCTCGTCGATGGCCTCATGTAGCTTCCTCCGCGCGTCGTTCCAGCGGGTTCGATCGCGCGCGACAAGCTCTGCCTTGGAGAAGCACAGTGACGCGCGCGATTGGAATCTGCGCACGGCGTCGAGAGCCGCCGCCACGGCGGCCTGCGATTCACGGGCGGAAGACGTCAGCTTCCGCCGTTCCGCCGCAAAGGCGAGCTCCCACGATTGAGCTTGCGCGAGATCGGCAACGCGCAGGCATCCGGCCGCGAGCGCCAGGATCTCGTTGGCCCTAAGGCGAGCTCCTTTCCTTTCGTGCGCGTCGCGCAGATCGGCAGCAAGCCGCCGCTCGCTGTCGGCGGCGTCTCGCGTGCCGGCGGCCATAGCCAGATCCTGCGCGGCTTGATCGGCCTCGTGCTTCCTGAGCCGACCGAGCAACTCGAATGGATACCTCACCGTCGGCATGATTGAAGCGCCAGCATACCCCAGGGCGACCTCCGCGCGATTCTCCCGAAGTCCTTCGTCGCAAAACAGGTCACATTTTGGCCCACTCTTGCAGGGAGCGAACGCGCAGCGTGGAGTCGCTTTGGGTGGCTTCGAGCGCGTCGCATGCGGCGAGGGCCGCCGCAATGGTCGTAAAGTAAGGAATGTTGGCCAGTAACGTTTGGCGCCGCAGCGAGTAACTGTCGCGCACGGCCTTGGCACCGAGAGTCGTGTTGACGACGATTGCGATGGTCCCACCGCGAATGGCGTCGACGACGTGCGGAGAGCCCTCATTGACCTTCTTCACGATCTCAGAGGGGAGCCCGGCGCGGCTGAGTGCCGCCGCCGTGCCACTGGTTGCCCACAGGTTGAAACCGAGCCCCCGCAATCGCCGAGCGATGTGGATCGCGGCCGGCTTGTCTTCGCCCTTCACGCTGATGAATGCATTGCGGCGCGGCGAGGCGGCGGTGGGCAACCCCAGCTCGATGCCACTTGCCAGCATGGCCTTGCCGAAAGCGCGCGGGAAGGTGTCCGCAATGCCCATCACTTCGCCCGTAGACCGCATTTCCGGACCGAGGATTGTGTCGACGCCCGGGAACTTGGAGAAAGGAAATACGCTTTCCTTGACACTCGTGTAACGCGGCGGGGGCAAGTCGTAGACGGCGAGTTCGTCGAGCGTCTTTCCCACCATGAGCATCGCCGCGATCTTTGCGAGCGGCCTACCCGTTGCTTTCGACACAAACGGTACCGTTCGACTGGCGCGGGGGTTGACTTCGAGGATGAAGACCTCGCCGCCTTTCACCGCGAACTGCACGTTCATCAACCCGACTACCCCGAGTTCGAGGGCGAGCATTCTCGATTGCTCTTCGATGCTCAGAATGATCTCCGGCGCTAGGGAGTGCGGGGGCAGCACGCTCGAACTGTCACCGGAATGAATGCCAGCTTCCTCGATGTGCTGCATCACGCCACCAATGACACATCGACGACCGTCCGCGACGCAATCGACGTCGACCTCGATGGCATCCTTCAGGAATTCGTCGATGAGAACGGTCTGCGTGCCCGCTTCATGGGCCACCTCGAAGGCTCGATTCGCGAAAATTTCGAGCTCTTCACGAGAGTAAGCGATCATCATCGCGCGACCGCCGAGCACGTAGCTGGGCCGCACCAGCACTGGATAACCGATTGACTCAGCGACCTGAACCGCTCCGTCCAACGACGTGGCGATACCGCTTCTTGGTCGTCTGAGCGCGAGCTTTGCAAGCAACGCGTCGAAGCGCCCTCGGTCTTCCGCGCGGTCGATCGCGTCGGCGCTGGTCCCGAGAAGTCGGACATTGCGCTTCTCGAGGGGCACCGCCAATTTCAGCGGCGTCTGCCCACCGAATTGCACGATGACGCCTTCGGGGCCCTCTTCGTCGACGACGTTGAGCACGTCCTCGAGCGACAACGGCTCGAAGTACAAACGATCCGACGTGTCGTAGTCCGTCGACACGGTCTCCGGGTTGCAATTGACCATGACGGTCTCGAAGCCGAGCAATCGCAATGCCATGACCGCGTGCACGCAGCAATAGTCGAACTCGATCCCCTGCCCGATTCGATTCGGACCCCCGCCAAGAATGACCACTTTGCGCCTGCTCGCGTGGGTCGCGGACTCGCTCTCGGTCTCGTACGTGGAGTAGAGGTATGGCGTGTGCGCGACGAACTCGGCTGCGCAGGTGTCGACGCGGGCAAACACGGAGCGCGTACCACTCGAAAGACGCATCGCGCGGATGTCATCCTCGCAGAGACTCTTGTCTTCGCGATCATGGCCGCTCGTCCCCCCCGACACGGACGCGATCTGACGGTCGCTGAAGCCGAGTCGCTTGTACCGAGCCATGGCGTCGGATCCGAGCTCTCCTCGCTTGATGTGCCCCTCGGCGACGACGATCCGGCGTATGTGAGCGAGAAACCACGGGTCAATCCGAGAGCGTGCGTACAAATCCGCGTCGCTCATGCCGACGCGCATCGCGTCCGCGACGTGAAATAGTCGCTCAGCGCTCGCGGTCGTAACCAGCCTTTCGAGCGCGCGCCGCGTCTCCTCAGCGCTCGCCGGCCCGGAGGCTTTGGGCGCCTCGGGCTCGGGCGCCGCCTCCATCGACAGGTCACGCTGCCTCGTGGGCTCTGCGAGAACGCGATAGTCCGTCCGGTCGAGGAGCGACACGAGACCATCTCTACCCGTCTCGAGGGACCGCGCCGCTTTCTGCAGCGCTTCGCAGAATGTGCGGCCAATGCTCATCACTTCGCCTACGCTCTTCATCTGCGTACCGAGGCTGGAGTCGGCCCCGGGGAATTTCTCGAACGCGAAGCGGGGCCACTTGACGACGACATAGTCGACGACGGGTTCGAATGCGGCCGATGTATGCGTGATGTCGTTCTTGAGTTCGTCGAGCGTGTACCCCACAGCAAGCTTGGCCGCGATCTTGGCGATCGGATAGCCGGTGGCCTTGCTCGCGAGCGCGGAGCTCCGCGATACCCGGGGATTCATCTCGATGACGTGAAAACGTCCGGTGACGGGGTCGACGGCAAATTGAACATTGGCGCCCCCGGTCTCGACACCGATCTCGGTCATAACCGCGCGGGCTGCATCGCGAAGGCGCTGGTATTCGCGATCGGTCAGTGTCATCGACGGTGCCACCGTGATCGAGTCTCCGGTATGGACGCCCATCGGGTCGATGTTCTCGATCGAGCAGACGACGATGAAGTTGTCGGCACGATCGCGCATCACCTCGAGTTCAAACTCCTTCCATCCGAGAACGCTCTCCTCGATGAGAACTTCGTGGGTCGGAGATTGAGCCAGCGCCCAGGCCACTTTGGCCTCGAGCTCGGACTCCGAATAAGCGATCCCGCCACCCGAGCCACCGAGCGTGAAGCTCGGCCGCAGGATGGCGGGGAATCCCACCTCCCGGGTGACCGCACGCGCCTCGTCGACGGAGTGAGCTGCGCCGGCCTTCGGGCACGACAGGCCTATTCGTTCCATAGCCGCTTTGAAGAGCGCCCGATCCTCCGCTTTCGCGATCGACTCGGGGCGAGCGCCCAGCATTTCGACTCCGAACCGCTCAAGCACCCCCTCCTCGCCCAGCTTCATGGCCAGGTTCAGCGCCGTTTGGCCTCCAAGCGTCGGCAAAAGGGCTTGCGGCCGCTCCCGCTCGATGATCGCAGCAAGCGTTCGCCATTCCAGGGGCTCCACATACGTTCGTGCCGCCAGCTCGGGATCCGTCATAATGGTCGCGGGGTTCGAATTGACGAGCACGACTTCGAATCCTTCGTCGCGCAGAGCCTTGGCCCCCTGTGTTCCGGAGTAGTCGAACTCGCATGCCTGGCCGATGACGATCGGTCCCGCCCCGATCAGGAGGACGCGTTGAAAATCTGTGCGACGGGGCATGCGGCAGGACAGGCGCTTAGCAGGACGCCGCGCGAAGCGGTAGAGGGCGTCCTCGCCCCCCGAATCAGGGCGCGCCCTCACGTGCCGGTTGGTATGATGTTGGGCATCGCGCTCGGCTCGGGGTGCGCAGGTGCTTGCGTCGTGCCGGGAAGGCCGCGCGACTCCGGCAACGTCTCGCACATTCCGGCTAATCGAACGGCGCTCACCCACAGCGTCGGGCGCTTCGACCTGCGCGATCCCGCGGGACCGCGCTTCGCGTGGCCGGCCACCGCGATCGAAGCGACCTTCACGGGAGTGGGCCTCGACGTGCGATTGCGCGACCGCGGGACGAATTTTTTCGCGGTCGTGATCGACGGCGGCACGCCGACATCGCTGGCCACGAACCGCGCGACAGAGCGCTACGAACTCGCCTCGGGCCTGGATCCCGGTCGCCATACGGTCTTGCTGACAAAGCGCACCGAATCGAACGTGGGCGTCGTACAGTTTCTCGGCTTTATCCCCCACAAGGGTGCCCTCGTCGAAACGCCGGAGCCGACGACGACGCGACGGATAGAGTTCATCGGCGACTCCGTCACATGCGGTTACGGCGATCTCGCGACTGATCCGAGTGAGCACTTCAACCCCGCAACGGAAGACGAGGCAAGCGCTTACGGGACGTTGACCGCAGCAGCACTCGGTGCGCAACGCTCGGTCATTGCGTACTCAGGAATCGGCATGTACCGAGACGATCGTGGATCGGCGCTGGAGCCGATGCCGGTGCGGTTCATGCGCAGCTTGGCCGACGACCCCACGAGCGCGTGGGACTTCCGCGTGCCGGCCCCAGACGTCGTCGTCGTCAATCTCGGCGGAAACGACTTCGCAAAAGGGGATCCCGGTGCGGCCTTCCAGCAAGCGTACGTCGCGTTCCTAAAGGTGCTGCGAACGCTTTATCCGGACGCCACGATCGTCTGCGCCCTCAGCTCGATGCTCACGGACAACTACCCGGCGGGAGCGAACAGTCGAACGAAGGCCGCCGAGTACATTCGTGGCGCCGTTAGCCAGCGCCAGCTAGCCGGCGACGGCCGCATCTTCTACTTCGTGTTCGACGAACAGCGCCCGGCCGATGGGTTCGGGGCCGACTATCACCCGAGCAAGGCAACCCACCGGCGTATGGCGGCCGAGCTCGTGACCGCCCTACGGTCGCGAATCGGATGGTAGTCGACGCCCGAGCCCACAGGACTGTCCACGACGTCGCAAACTTGGCCGAGATTCGCCATGCTGCGTACGTTCGACGGCGATGGGCCAGGCGGCCAAAGGCTTCTCTTCCAATGCAGCTCTTCTGTTGCCGCGCATGTTGGGACGGCGCGTTCTGCTCAAGCTCGTCGCGCGGGGCGGAATGGGGGACGTCTATTTGGCCGCATCGACCGGAATCGAAGGCGCCGAGCGGCCGTGCATCGTCAAAACGGTGCGTCGCGACCATGTTCACGACGGGTCGTTCCTCGCGCGATTCCTCGATGAGGCGCGCGTCCAAGCACAGCTTCAGCACCCGGGCGTCGCCCAAGTGCTGGAGGCCGCGACCGACGACAACGGCGAGCCGTACACAGTGGTGGAATACGTCGAGGGGCGTTCGCTCAGTGACCTGAGACAGCGCACGATCCAGACGGGGGTTCGGCTGGCCTGGGCCGATGCGGTCGCCATCGCGATCGAGATCGCCCAGGCGCTGGCCCACGTGCACGAGCGCTCGGGCGCAGACGGTACGCCCCTCGGCATCGTCCACCGCGACCTTTCGCCGCAGAACGTGATGGTCGGGTATGCGGGCGAAATTAAACTCATCGATTTTGGAACGGCACGCGGACATAACCGTCGTTGCCACACCGTCGCGGGGGTGGTCTTCGCGAAGCCGGGGTATGTGGCACCCGAGGTCGCTCGCCAGCAGGTGGGCGACGGACGCATCGACATTTATGCGCTGGGCATCGTTCTGTGGGAGCTATGCGCCGGACGGCGTTTTCTGACCACGGATCCACAGCAGCACCTGGACGACGCGGCCCGCGGACGGATTGTCGTCCCGCCGCTCGCGGCGGCGTGCAAGGCGCCGACGGAACTCGACGAAGTCATCGCCTTGCTCACCAAGAATGACCCCGATGAGCGGTACGCGCGCGCGTCGCTGGCCGTGACGGGACTCGCAAAGCTGCTGTCGTCGGCCCCAGCTGGCGACGGCGGAGAGAGAGGTGTGCGCGCGCGCATCGCACTCGTGATGCGCAAGCTCTGGCCGAACGACCCCGCACGATCGCGTGCGGAGTTTGCGCGCTTGTTGCGAGAAGGCCGCGAAGCGCTCGAGACGACCGGAGGCGACGAAACGCCTCCCGCTGGCCCCGTCAGCGCGGAGATCGCCGTGCGGATGGCAACGGCCGACCCAAGACACCTTGCCGGTACGCCGTACCGACTGGTGCGCAGAATCGGCGACGGAGCGAACGGTGCCGTGTACGAGGCCGAGCACGTCGAACTCGGCCGCCGGGTAGCGCTCAAGGTTCTCGCGTCGGAGCACGCCGGAGCACCGGCCTCGCTCGAACGCTTTCGTCGGGAAGCGCGCGCCGTGGCCGGTTTGTCGCACCCCCATCTCGTGAGTCTCTACGATTTCGGCCGTTCCCTGGACGGGCGCGCGTTTTTGGCGATGGAACTTTGCTCGGGGGAGACGCTGGACGCTCGCCTGCAGCGCGGTCCGCTGCCCTGGCGCGAAGCGACCCGCATTGCGACCGAAACCGCTCGCGCGCTCGAAGCCGCCCACGCGGCAGGGATCGTGCACAGAGACATCAAGCCGCAAAACCTGATGCTAACACGCGACGGCGGCAAGGATATCGGGGGCCCGACCAAGCTCCTCGATTTCGGCATTGCGACGGCGCTGACTCCCACTCGGCGCACACCAACCGACGCCGAGAAGGCTCTCCGGGGATTCGCCGTCGTCGGAACGCCCGAATACATGGCACCCGAACAGGTGGCGGGAGATCCGGTCGATCGGCGCACGGATATCTACGCGCTTGGCTGCGTGTTGTACGAGATGCTTACGGGCGTGCGTGCTTTCGAAGGCACCTCGACCGTCGCGGTCATGGGGATGCAGATCCGCGATACGCCACTTCCTCCGCGCGCGCGAGCGCCCTTGCAGCCCATTCCCCGAGCCGTAGAGGCGGCTGTGGTTCGCGCGATGGCCAAGCGTCCGGAACGGCGGTTCGAATCGGCAACGGCGATGCGCGAAGCACTCGAAGACGCCCTTCGCGCTCCCGATAGGCGGCGGGAGCGGATTCGTTACGGTGCAGCCGCATTGCTCTCCCTGGTGGCACTGGTAGGCGGTGCGGGCGCCGCCCTCTCCTGGAAACGATCGCCCTCCGGCGGGGCAGACCGCTCTGCAGCGGTATCGGGTGAGGTGCCGAGCGCTGGGCTGTCCACTCGGCTCTCTGCGGCGACCCCATCTCTGTCCGATTCGACGTCGAACGCGGGAAATGCGATCCTTGACCCGCCCCCACCTCCGCCCTTATTTCACGCGGTGGACACGCGTACGGACACCGTTCGCACGGGTGTCGGTTTCTTGGCCGAAGGGCGCCGCAAGCTCGGCCGCTGGGCCAAGCCGGACGTTTCCCGATCGGGCAAATTGAATTCACCCTGAAAGGCGTCATGCGCGCGTGACCTTGTCTTTGCGCCAACGCCCGGTAAAGTCCGCTGCCCCTAACGCGCATGGAGACGCTCGACCTCGCGGCGCCGCCGCTCGTGCTCGGAGCCCATCGTTACAAGGCGATCCTGCGGCTCGCGCTGCCGACAATGTTCGCGATGCTGTCGCAAGCCGTCGTGAACGAAATAGACGTCCTGTATTTCTCCCGACTGCCCTGCCCCGACTCGTCGAACGCCCAGGCGGCGCTCCTCCCTTCGTTGATTCTCGTGTGGCTGTTCGGCGGAAGCCTCTGCGCGGTGAGCGTGGGAACGCAGGCGCTCGTAGCTCGACGCTATGCGGAGGGAGAGCGCAAAGCCGCCGGGGCCGTTCTCGCCAATTCGACGTTCTTCTGTGTCCTTGCGGGAGTCGCGTTCTCCGTCCTCGGTTTCGTCACCCTTCCAACGCTCATTCGTTTGATGGTCGGGGTGCCCGAAGTGCGGGAGGTCGCCCTCGCTTACACGCGCTGGCGCCTGCTCGGGATCGTTTCGATGGCGATGACGATGTCGATCAAGGCATTTTTCGACGGTATTGGAAAAACACATGTCCATCTGGTGGCGTCGATCGTGATGAACGTCGCAAACGCCGTCCTCTGTTGGGCGTTCATCTTCGGCCACCTCGGGGCGCCGCGCATGGGCGCGCCCGGAGCGGGTCTGAGCGCGTTCGTCGCGACATGGATTGGCCTGGCGATCATGGTTGGCTTTGCATTGCTCACCCGGCGCGAATACCAGCCCTTGCAATGGTCCAACCTTTCCGGAAGGCTCAGTGCCACCATTCTCCGACTCTCGGTCCCAGCGGCAGCGGCGACCGTCGTGATGATGGCAGGGTTCGGCCTCTTCACACGAGCCGTCGGCCGACTGGATATGAGCGGAGTCGCGGCGACGATAGCAAGTCGATGTGGGGGCGTAGAGGCGGTCAACAGTGCGGCAAACACGGACATCGTTGAGCTGCTCCAGCTCACATTCACCGCGTGCATGTCGTTCGGAACCGCGACAGCGACGCTCATCGGTCAGTCCCTCGGACGCCGCGACCCGGACGAAGCGCAACGCTGGGGTTGGGCCAGCGTACGCCTCGGAGCCATGGTTTTCGGGGTGGTGGGCCTATTCGAAGGGGTTCTCTTTACCGATCAGGTCGTGGCGATCTTTTCGAACTCGACGTCCGTTCGCGCCGCAGCGACATTCCCCTTGCACATCATGGGAATGGCAACGCCGATCATCGCCGTTGCGATGATTCTGAGCGAAGGCCTGTTCGGCGCGGGCGACAGCAAGTTCGTAGCGCTCGCGCAGTTCCTTCTGGTCTTCGGGTGGCTCGTACCGGGGGCGTATCTGCTGGGCGTCCGCTTGCACCTGTCGCTCAACGGGATCTGGATCGCAGCGTTCATCTACATGTGCCTGGCCGCCCTCGTCATGAGCGCCAAGTTCGCCAGTGGGACCTGGAAGACCATCCGCTTGTGACGGTCCGCTACGCTCGAATGACTGGCCATATTCAGCGGGAGCGCGAGGCCGCCAAAATCGTGCACGCGGCACGAGCTCGGACCCGGGCGCTCGCGTCCGCGAGAAGCGGTGCGGCGCGCGCTGGGACGCGAAGCGCACCGAGAGCGACCGCGGCGTCGAGTCGATCTTCGTCGCACGCGGCGGCGGAGAGATCTCGCTCAATCCACCCCTCTACCGCGCGATCGCCCGCCATCGCGAGTGCGATGCGCGCGCGTGTCGCCTGAGGAGAACCCGGCGCCGCCATCGCCTCCAGCTGCGATCGCGCGGCACGATCCCCCGCGCGAACCAGTTGCTCGAGCGCGGCGATCCGGACAGCGGGGTCGACGTCCGTCGCCGCCGCGCGCAGTGCCACGATGAGTCCCGCATCGGCGATGGGCACCTGCGCGATACGTACCTGGGCGATAGCCTGCAATCGGTATTGCAAACTATCGGCCGCTATGAATCGGATGAATTGCGCCGCCGCCGTCTCTGTCAAGTCGGCGCCCGCGTCGCGTCGCGCCAGGACCGCCGCGGCGGCTTCGATGGCGCCGGGGCCGTGATCGGTCGCGATGACGAAGCGCAACGCTTCGCGGCCTCCGGCGTTCCAGAGTGCGGCTCTCGACCATGCCCAAGCGATGTCCTCACGAAGTCCGTCGTCACCGACCCACCAAATATCGCGAAGCACGAGGGACACGCCGTCCCCCGAAATCGCAGGAAGCGCTGCAATCGCGCGAACCGCTTCGGTGCGCACAAGCGGCTCGGGGTCGAGTCGCGCAGCCTCGGCGAGGGCGGAGAGGTCCTGGGGGTCGGCGGCGTCGCGTGCGGCCCGAACGGCTTGCCGACGCACCCCCGGATCAACGTCGAGGAACCCTCGCAGGCGAGCCGCGCGATCCTGGGGTCGAATGAGAAGCCGCGCGCCGAACGCTCGCCACGGCGTGTCTCGGTCCGCGGCCAGGGTCCGCGCCTCGTCGAACTCGAGCCCGCGTGCTTCGATCCGCGCGAGCGCAGCTTCTGCACCCGCCGCGTCGCGCGTACGCATGCGTACGGCCAGCGCCGCATCGAGTTCGCGGGCGCACGAGCGGATATCCCGTACGCGCTCGACCGCATCCGACGCTTGAGCGATCCGCAGCTCGCGACCGGCGACGGCTTTCGCGAGCGAGACCGCCTCGCCCGTCGACAATTGGCCGGAGGCTTCACGCGCGACGATCGCCGCCCGAAGGGCTTCGAAGTCGCCTCGGTTCACGGCGCGCATCGCCGACGACGACTCACACCCCACCAGGCAACCGAGCAGATACAGCGCGAGAAAGCCGCGAGAGGCCGACGTCTTCATGAGTGCGAACTAGCCGTCTTTGCGGATTGAAGCCAGGTGCGGGGACGATGGACACGTTGCGTTTCGTGGCGCTGCTGCATCTCGTCCAAGTGCTTCGATCGAGGGCCTGCACGACACGACGAGCGCGGTCGCCGTTGGCTGGCCGGTCTGGCGCGGCTCGGAGTATGCTCGATTCGGCATGGCTTTGACCCGCTTCGGCGTGGCGATGGAATCGTCTCTTTTGGCGCAATTCGATCGGCTGGTGGACGAGCGAATGAGCAGTCGATCGGAACTCATTCGCGACCTGGCCCGTGCTGAAATCATCCGATCGCTCGCGAGCCAACGGGTGGACGCGTTCGCGAGCGTGACCCTCGTTTACAATCATCACGTTCGCGACCTATCCGAGCGGATCACCGAGATGCAACACGAGCTCGGCGACCAAGTGCGGTCCGCGATGCATGTCCATCTCGATCCCGAGCGATGCCTCGAGGTCATCGTCATGCGCGGACGCGCCGACCGCCTGCAGAGAATCGCCGAGACATTGTTCGCGACGCGGGGTGTCCTGCAAGGATCCATCGAGATCGTCGCGGATACGTCAAGTGCAGGCGAGCCGCCCCAACGCCACCACCACGAACACCATCACCCCGCTGCGAAGGCGCGCTCGACGCGCCCGGCTTCGCGTGCCCGATCGCGCCGAAGCTCCTGACGACAAACCGACGGCCCCGAAGGGGCAAAGCGACGAAGTGCCGCTCGACACCAGATCGGCCGAACCGCCGCAAGATGCCGCTCATTCGCCGCGATGCTAGGCGCGCGCCGTGGCCGATGTCGACGTCGTGGTCAATCCGTACGCAGGCAACGTGCGCCCGGGCACCGCGTGGCGCCGCCGGATCCTCGACGAAGCAGCCATCGCTGGCGCGCGCCTGCACGAGCCGACCAACCTCGAGCAGCTTGATCAGCTGGCGCGCGATTTCGCGTCGCGCGAGAGCAAAACCCCCGTGCTCTTCGTGGGGGGTGACGGAACATTCATGCGTGGCCTGAGCGCCCTCGCCCGCGCGTTCGGTGACGCTCCCCTGCCCGTGCTCGGGCTCGTGCCCGCGGGAACCGTAGGCACTGTGGCGCGAAATTTCGGGCTAAGGGGCGCCGGTTGCGCGCGACGCGTCATACGAACGGCGTGCTCCAAGAGCGTCGGCGCGACTTCGGGGCTGAGAACCGACCCGCACCTTACCCTGCGGGTGTGCGACGATTCCGGGAGCGCTTACATCGGTTTCATCTTCGGCGCAGGTCTCGTAGGCCGATTTTTCGACGTCTATCAGCGTGCGCCGCGGCGGGGACTTTTGACGGCTGCGACCATCGCGGCCAGAGTCTTCGCTGGCTCCTTCGTCCGCTCAACGTTCGCCAATCAGGTGCTGGCACCGATTCGCGGAAGCATCGACGTGGATGGCAATGCGCACGGCGGCCAAGCGTGGAGTCTGATCGTGGCAAGCGTCGTCCGCGACCTCGGGCTCCACTTTCTCGTGACGTACCGTGCGGCAGACGCGAACCGGTTCCACGTCGTCGCGAGCGGACTCCCTCCGAGGCTTCTTGGCCCCCAGATGCCGCGGGTTCTACGCGGGCGACCGCTCCGCGGGGAGCCTTTGGTCGACACGCTTGCGCGGTCGCTGATCGTGAGGTTCGCAGAAAGGGACGCCTATGTCCTCGACGGCGACGTGATCCGCGCTCAATCGGTTACCGTCGAAGCTGGACCCGTCGTGCATTTGATACGGCCGTAGCGGTTGGCGTCTGATTCGATGGCTTGGCTGTCGCGATCCCGGCCCGCGACCGATCCCGACGGATCGGGCGCCGAGGGGCGGCTCAAGCAGCATATTCAGTCGCACCCGCGGCCTCGATCCGTACGACCTGGTCGGCGATCGTCAGCGGTTCGGCTCGATGCGTCACAAGGATGACGCTGCGCTGCCCGCGAAGGCGCGAAATGGCGTCGAGAACACTGCGTTGCGCTTCGTCGTCCAATCCGCTGGTTGGCTCATCGAGCAAAAGTACAGGCTGCCGCGTCGCAATTGCGCGAGCCAGCGCAATCCACTGCCGCTCGCCTCCGGACACGGCACGCCCGCCGGCGCCCAGTCGCGATTCTTGCAGTGCGAGCGCGAGGTGTGCCGCACCCATTGGCTCCAGTGCCGCGCATGCATCCGCTCCCTCGGCACCCAGTCCGACATTCGCCGACAGGGTATCCGCGAGCAACGGCGCGTCTTGGGGAACCCACGCGAAAGGTCGGCTGGCGGGCCCTGGCGCTGCGTCGCGAAGCGACTCGCCGCCGTACAGCAGGTCCCCGCCGGCGCAGGCCTCGAGACCGAGCAACGTGCGCAGCAACGTGGTTTTGCCGACGCCCGTGGGGCCCATGACTACGGCGATCGTGCCGGCCTCAACGCGCATCGTGACCGGCCCCGACGCGCGGCGGACAATCCGCAACGCCGACAGCTCGAGTGGCGCCAGAGGCCATACACGCTGCGGGAGACTGGTTGGAGCAGCGGGATGGAGCGGGCGTGGCGGACCGGCCCGCTCGATGACGCGACGCAGCTCCTGGTACGACGCATCCGCTCGGGCGAATGCCGTGCGCGCGTCCGCCAGGTCTCGCAATGGACGATACGCCAGGAAAAATGCGACCGCGAACAGGAGGAGGGGCCCGCCGCGTGCGACATCGCCGAGCCAGCCTGCATGGGCCGCGGCAACGGCCGCCAACAGCGCGGCCGCAGCGAGCACCTCGTTGGCGCCGCTCAGGGCTGCCGCGCGGGCCTTCAGACGGGCCCGACGATGCGCGACGGCGTGGCCCAGGAACCCCACGTTGGCACGGGCCTTTGCCTCTGCACCGTAGCTCACCCACAAGTCAGAGTGACGCACGGCCTCATCCGCGGCTTGGAGAAGCTGTGCGTGCTCGCGGGCTGCCAGCGTCGAAGCCTCCCGAAAGCCTGCCCGCCATAGACCGAGAATCCAGCCGAACCCGCTGAGCACGAGCGCGGCGAGCGCGGCCATGCGAGGAGCCAGTACAGCGAGTAGGATGCCCAGGGGCACGAGTTGGGCGAGGGCCCTCATGCCACCGATCAGTCCATGTGCAAGCCCGACCTCGACATCGCCAACGCGCGACGTGAGGCCCATGACCGCATGCGCTGTCGGGACTCCCTCCGACCCCTGATCGCGGTGTCGCGCATGGCGCAACGGATGAAGCCCGAGAAGCGCATCAAAGAGCTCTAGCCGAAGGTCGCAACCAACTCGGCCCGCAATGCGGACCTGAACGTAGGTAGCGTACGTACCGGACGCGGCCTTAACCAGAAGAACCGCAAGCCCAGCCGCCGACAGAGTGAGCGCCTGCGCTCCGGCGGCGCCTGGGCAGGAGAAGGGCGACGGGGCGAGAACCGCAGGCGCGATGGATCCTGCGAACTGTGGCCTCCGAGCCGCAACAAGAGCGAGCGCGAGACTGCTGCCCACAAGCGCCACAAGCGCGTGCGTGACGGCGTGCATGAGCGACACCGAGGCGAAGCTGACTGCCTGTCCGCGCCCGTGCAATACCCGACGGAGCCCCTTAACGTAGTATTCTAAGAGAGCCGAATGACCGAAGATGGGGACCAGCATGCGAACGATTTTCGCCGAACGAAATGTCGAGCGGCGGCCCATCATCTATGACCGAGAGATGTTTTTCGAGCACCTGGCCATAACCTGATCGATGGAGAAAGGAGCGCGCGAATCGCCGATGCGCTCGTCAAGGATCAAAACGGATCGGCAGCGGTTGCAACGTGCGCAATCCGCCTCGTTGCACGGGCGCGCGAGTCGGTCTGCGGCGATCGCAACGAGCGTCACTGTTCTTCATCGCCGAGTGGCGGACGGTCGCAGGACGCACGGAGCGCACACGGGCCGATCGGGCACAGGTCGTGCACTGCTATCGACCGCGCGGGTACCCAAGCCCGCGCACCGACGGAAGTCACGAACACCCCAAGCCGAAGGGCGGGGCAAGAAAAAAGTGTCTCGCACTTCGCATTCTTCGAAAGAATCCGTTCACGCGCTCAGGAGCGAGGGAGTATCGGTCATGGGCAAGAGCAAAGCGACCGCCGCGGCGATCGGCGAAGGCGACAGGGGGATGCCCAGCAGAGGGCCTTCCGCGACGCACGACCCGCCCCAGGCGGCACGATCGGGACCATTGCCCCGCTCGAGGAGGCCCTCGCCGAAGGCGATCGGCCGCGCGGCGGCGGGGGGCGGAAGTCTGCCCTCGGAGCCCGCGCCCGCAGCACCCAACGAAGACGACTTCGAAATCGGGACCCCAGCTCTGGGGTCGGCGGTTACGTCGGAGCTCGAACCGATGGTCGAAGACGAGTTCGATCTTGAGGCCGCCGCAGCCGCGGCCGGGGCGTCCGACACCCTCGTGCCCCAGAAGGCGCCATCCGACAAAGAGATCGAAGAGGGCGGGGGGGATTCCATGCTCGCGCGCTACTTCCGCGAGATGGCTACGCATGCCGTGATGGGGCCCGAGGATGAGTTGCGCACGGCGATCGACGTGGAGAGGGCGGAGGTCGACCACTGGACCTCTATTTTCAGCTACTACCCCACCGCGGACGTCGCCCTCGACTCGCTCGAGAGGGACCTGCCGACCGGCGAAGAGACGCTCGATCTGCCCCAGGTCGCCGAGATCCGCAAGCTGCTGATCACCTTCAAGAAGCAACGAAACAAGTTCACGAGACAGCAGGAGAAAAAATACCGAACTTGGTGCGCCTCGCTCGCGAGGGCGATTCGTCTCGCCGATAGCGATCGTCTTTGGATCGCGCACTCGGAAGAGGCAGTCCGGAGACTCGCAGAGGAGCCCGACGAAGCAGCTCAGGAGGCCGACCTCGATCGCGGCCAACGGTTGGAGGAGAGCGATGCAGGGACACAGCGGCCGACGCCGAACCTTCTGAAGCGCACCCCGGCGATCCAGAAGTACTTCCAGAAGATGGTCAATGCCTCGGCCCGATCGCGGTCGGTGAAGAACAGGTTCGTCAAGGCAAACCTGCGCCTGGTGGTCTCGATAGCCCGCCGCTACAACCGCGGGCGGCTGCCCCTCATCGATTTGATTCAGGAGGGCAACATCGGGCTGATGAAGGCGGTCGAGCGCTTCGACCACACACGCGGGTACCGTTTCTCGACGTACGCCTCGTGGTGGATTCGGCATGCAATCAGCCGTGCGCTTGCCGATAAGGGTAGAGCGGTGCGCATTCCGGTGCACATGCTCGACACGCACAACCGCATCCAGCGCGCGACGCAGGCGGTTCTGGCTCGGGCGGGACGGGAGCCAACGCTCGGCGAGCTAGAGCGCGAGACTGGCATTCCGCAGGAGAAGCTCGACAAAGTGAAGGGGGCATGGGCGGATACCCCGTTTTCGCTGGACAGGCCGGTCGGCGACGAAGACGGTCGTAAGTTCATCGACTTCTTGCAGGACGAGAACTCGCTGTCGCCCTACGAGGCTCTCGCCAATCAGAAGTGGAACTCGGAGGTCCGAAGGCTTCTGACAACGCTCACGCCAATCGAGAGCCGCATTATTCGTTGGCGCTTCGGGCTCGACGACGAGGACGAGCTCACCTTGAAAGAGATTGGAGACAAGTACAATCTCTCGCGCGAGCGCATTCGCCAACTCCAAGAGCAAGCCCTGGGCAAGATTCGCAAGCACATGCGGGAATAAAGTCCGCATTCGGCGTCTGGCAGGGGAAGTCACGCCGGAGATGGCTTGGCGCGACAGCCGGGCACGACAAGCACTCTGTCACGGCATCGACCGCGCGATGAGCTCGACGAGCTTATCAGCGGCATGCCGCGCGACGTCCTGCTTGCCGCTGACGTGATTGAAGAGAATGGAGAACGCGATCGGGGCTCGGCCGCCACCGCGGAGGACATAGCCGCTCAGAGCGATTACATCGTCGAGCGTGCCGGTTTTGGCACGAACCCGATGCCTCGCGATCTCGCTGCGGAAGCGTTTGCGCAGGGTGCCGTCCACTCCGCCGATCGCGAGCTGTGCCACGTACTCCGGTTGGATCTCCGAATCCCGCCACGCCCAGCGCAGCAGCTCGACCGTGCTGGACGCCGTCACTCGATCGGCGTCGAAGAGGCCTGATCCGTTCCTCAGGACAATTCCTGAATCGCTCGCGCCAATGCGTTCAAGCCAGCGCGCGAGGAGATCGGCTGCGTCGCTGCTCTTCGCAGGCCTGCCTTTCAGCTCTCCACCGAGGCTTTTAAAGACCATCTCGGCGTAAAAATTGTCGCTCTGTTTGCCCAATCCGTAGAGCAACGATGAAAGCGGAGCGGATGCGTGTTTTGCGAGTACGCGTCCCTGCACTTCGGTGCCACGACCGAGGCGAACCTCTCCGGAAACTTTGACGTCCGCTTTTTCCAAGATCGCCTTGAGTGCGTACCCGGCGAGAAGTCGTGGGTCGTCGGCGCGCCGCGTATACCGAACCAGGCGAGAATCGCTGGCGACGGCGCCCCTCACCTGTGCGCTCATCCGCGATCCGACTCCCGACAGCGTGAGTTCCACGTTGTCCGCCGTACCGGATTCCGCCGTCCGCACGGTGCCCTCGACGTCGACGAAACCCGGCGGGTCGAACTCGACGCGCGCGGTTCCGGCCGGTAAGGGACGAACGGTCATCGTCACGCAATTCTCGTCGAGCGCTACCGCACTGACCGGAGCGCGAAAACCAGCCCACTCGTTCGGCTCCTGGTCGAACGCTGGCGGCAATGTCTGGTCGTCAAAAAAGCGTTGGTCGACCGCGACGTCGCCGTTCAGTCGCTTGACTCCGTACGAGCGGAGCTCGTCGACCATCGACCAGAGATCCGCCGTAGTAAAAGAAGGGTCGCCGAAGCCGCGGAGCACGAGCGGACCGACTACAGCGTCGCCCTCGAGCTTGCCCGAGAGGGTGGTCTCGTAGCGGTGGTCGCCGTGCAACATCGCAAGCGCAGCGGCTGCGGTGTAAAGCTTTGCATTGGACGCTGGATTAAGCGCAAGGTGCTCGTTGACCGCCGACAAAAGGCGACCCGACTCGACGTCGAGAACCGCAATGCCGACGCTTGCGCCCGCAAGTGTTCGCTCCGAGGCGATGGCCCGCGACAGGGCCAAGATCTCAGGGTTCATGGCCGCCCCTGCGCCCGCATCAGGAACCGGATCGGGGCGCGCCAGAGTCGGCGTCAGCGCGATCGACGATGCACACGCCGCAGCACCAATGGACGACATGAATTGTCGCCATCGAATCAAGGACCGGGTGGTGGGACTCGGTAGCACGAGCGGCTGGCATAGATCGGCGCGCGCCACCTGTGAAGCCTCGCCAGAGTCGCCGATCGCCGCGCGCGCCGTTGCGTCGGCTCAAAAGCGGGTCCGGATGATGCGGTCGCGTGGTGATCGCCGAATCGGTTTGCTCAGCCTCATCGTTTCGACCGAAATGGCTTGCGCCGTCACTCCACCCGCGCGAGGCCACGAAGATCGACCGATTGAGATGCTCGTCGCGAACGACCCGGAGACGCTCGATCCACGCTACGCAACGGACTCCGTCGGTGTGCGCACCACGCGACTCATCCACGCTGGTCTCGTTCGCCTCGATCCCGAAACGCTCGCTGCCCGGCCGTACCTCGCAACCAGTTGGCAATGGCTCGATCCCTTGACCCTAAGAGTCGTTCTGCGCGACGACGTGTACTTCCACTCCGGTGCGCCAATGCGCGCGCACGACGTAGCCGCCACCCTTCGCGCCATCGGGTCGCCACGCGTGGCATCGCGGCAAGCGCGAATCGTGGAAGCAATCGCCGACGTGCGGGAGGCCGGAGAGCACGCGATCGTCGTTCGACTCGCACGGCCGCACGCAACTCTACTGACGGACTTGGAGCTACCCATTTTGCGGGCCGACGAGGCAGCATCTCCTCCTGCGCCCGGCGGGTCGCTCGACGGGCTCGGACCGTTCGCCGTCAGGTCCTTCACGCAGGGCGAAGTGCAGCTCGTTCCCGCGAGCGGCGGCGCACTGCCGAGGCCGTTGCACGCGATCACGCTGCGCACGGTCCACGACGAGAACACGCGGGCGCTCAGATTGGAAGTCGGCCGTGCCGACATCGCGTTGAATCTTCTTTCGCCGGCCTTGCTGCCCGCGCTGTCGGAAGAACCAGGGCTGACGGTCACCGCGCGACCGGGGGCGAATCTGACGTACGTCGTCGTGCAAGAAGCACGACCTTACCTCGGTGACCCTCGAGTGCGCCGAGCCATGTCGCTTGCCATCGACCGAAGCATGCTCGTCACGACCGTGTTCGACCGACGCGCAACAGCTGCGGGCGGTCTGATCGCGCCGACGCACTGGGCACATACCGATCGAGCGGCGCTCGCGTTCGACCCGGCCCGGGCACGCGCTCTGCTGGCCGAGGCCGACGCTGCGAAAGTGCGGGTGACGCTGCTCACTTCGACGGAACGCCTTCGTGGCGACGTAGCGCGCGTCATCGCCCAGGAGCTGGGAGACGTCGGAATCGATGTGACCGTCGTGCCCCTCGAGCTTGGAACGATGATTGCCCGACTCAGCGGCGGCGATTTCGATCTGGCCATTCTTCAACTCCCCGAAATGACGGAACCCAACGTGTTGCGGCATTTTTTGCATAGCGGGTTCGTACCGCCCGTGGGCGCCAATCGCGGTCGAGTGTTCGATGCGACGCTCGACACGCTCCTGGACGAGGGAGACCGAGGAGAAGAGGGAGCGACAGAGGATCAGACCACGTTTAACGCGACGGCAGCCATAAGCTCGCGCAAGGTGCTCTATGCCCGCGTCGAAGATCGCGTGCTCGAAAAGATGCATGTCCTGCCGCTGTGGTACGAAGATCAGGTAGCCGTTACGAGCGCGCGAGCAAGGCACTTCCGGCCTAGCGCAGAGGGGCGCTGGCTCGGACTCGCCGGTTTGAACTGAGTGCAGGAGCCGAGCTGTGAGGCGATGGCGCCGTACACATCCGGGTGCGCCTCGCGTATCGGCTGTGGGCATGCTAATCGCGGCCCCGACGTCGAGGAGGGTCCGCCATGAGTCGCAAGCCCACCAAGTATGTGTTCGTAACAGGTGGCGTCGTCTCGTCGATCGGCAAAGGGCTCGCTTGCGCGTCCGTTGGGGCGCTGCTCGAAGCGAGGGGCCTGCGCGTAACCCACGTGAAGCTCGACCCCTATATCAATGTGGATCCAGGGACGATGAGTCCTTATCAACACGGCGAGGTCTTCGTCACCGATGACGGGGCCGAAACCGATCTCGACCTCGGCCACTACGAGCGCTTCACCACGACGCGGATGACGCGACAGAACAACTTCACGACGGGACGAATTTACGAGAGCGTGATCTCGAAGGAGCGCCGCGGCGAGTACTTGGGGGCCACCGTTCAGGTCATCCCGCACATCACCGACGAGATTAAGGCGCGCGTGCGCGACGCAACCGACGGTGTCGACGTCGCGATGATCGAAATCGGTGGCACAGCCGGCGACATCGAGTCGCTTCCCTTCCTCGAGGCGGTACGCCAAATGAAAATCGAGGCCGGCCCCCAGAACGCGCTCAATATCCACGTTACGCTCGTGCCCTACATTCCGACCGCTGGCGAGCTGAAGACAAAGCCGACGCAGCACTCCGTGAAGGAAATGCGGGAGATCGGCATCCAGCCCGACGTTCTTCTGTGTCGCACGCAGATGCCCCTCTCCCGATCGGTTAAAGAGAAGATCGCGCTTTTCTCGAATGTGGCCGTCGAAGCGGTGATCGGCGCGCTCGACGCAGATTGCATCTACGAGGTGCCGCTGCTTCTGAACGCCGAGGGATTGGACGAGCTGGTCGCCGAGCGCCTGAATATCTGGAGTCGGGCTCCCGACCTCGCGACGTGGCAGCGAGTCGTCGCGCGATTCAAGAACCCGTCGCGTGGCAGCGTTCACATTGGCATCGTCGGTAAGTACATTCACTTCAGGGATGCGTACAAGTCCCTTCACGAGGCACTGGTTCACGGCGGCCTCCACAATGACTGCCGAGTTGAACTCGAATACATCGATTCGGAGGAAGTCGAAACACGCGGCCCCGAAACCTTGCTCTCAGGCCTGGATGCTGTCCTTGTTCCTGGCGGCTTCGGGGATCGAGGAACCGAAGGAAAGATCGCCGCGATCGGCTACGCCCGCACGAACCGGATTCCGTTCTTCGGCATCTGTCTCGGCATGCAGCTCGCCGTAGTCGAATTCGCCCGAAACGTCGCGGGATTGCTGGGCGCGAACTCGAGCGAATTCGACAAGGACACCGCGCACGCGGTCATCGACTTGATGCCCGATCAACGCGGTGTGCGAAATAAGGGGGCTACGATGAGACTCGGGGCGTATCCCTGCGTGCTGGTACCGGGAACCATGGCTGCAGACGCCTACGGTGCGACCGAGATCAGCGAGCGGCATCGGCATCGCTATGAGTTCGTGAACGACTACCGCGAGCCGCTCGCAAATGCTGGGCTCACCTTGAGCGGGACATCGCCCGACAAGCGCTTGGTTGAGATGATCGAGCTACGCGACCACCCGTTCTTCATCGGGTGCCAGTTTCACCCGGAGTTCAAGAGCCGACCGGCCTCGCCCCACCCCCTGTTCGCCAGGTTTGTGCGCGCCGCCGTCGAGCGGCAGGCGGCCCGTGGCAAGGTGGAGGCGAGAAAGCTGTCGGAGACGCAGTCGGTCGTCAATTAGGCCGTCCCGACCGGCCGGGAGTGCTGCGGATGCGGACGAGGATGCCCTCCGCGCAAGCCTGCCGGAACGCAGCCGCGTTCGCAGCGTGTCCAGGCCGGACGGCGCACATGCGTCCGACCGGCGGACCGCCGACGAGGTAAGCGTCACCGACGAGATCAAGCAGCTTGTGACGCGCCGGTTCATCTTCCGCGAACGGACCCGTGCAGTGAACCCCCTTGGCGGAAAGAACGACGACTGACCGCGGATCAACATGGCGGATGAGGCCTTGGCGGGAGAGGCTGTCGATTTCGGACGCGAGAACAAACGTGCGGGCGGGCGCGATGCGGGCCCGGAAGTCGGCCGCGTCGCCGGTCCAGCGTGCTTCCCGCGTCACGCGGGGATGGTCCAGCACCAGACGCACTTCCACGTCGATGTCGTCCGCTGGGTGGAACTCGTAGCGGCTCGTGCCGACCTCAACCGCCCCGGCACGCGCAACACGCAGGGGGGGATCACTTTTGGGCAGGGCGAGCGACTGTGCCGCTTCGCACCATTCGCCGGCGCCGCCGTCGAGCAGCGGCAACTCCGGACCCTCTACCACGAGGGTGAGACCGTCGCGGATACCGAGACCAGCCAGGGCGGCAAACGCGTGCTCCACCATTGCAACACGGACGCGGCCGCCCAAGGCTACGATGGTCGTGGCCCGAACGGTGCTCGCGACAGTGAAATCCTCGATGGGCACATCGAGGTCGCCCGCCGACACCCCCACCGGACCCGGACGGGCGAGCAACGTCACCCGAGCTCGGGCGCCGGAATGGAGGGCGACGCCCTCGAGGACCATTGTGCGGAGTTCGCCACCAGAAAGCGGCACATCAAACCTCATTGTTGCTGGAGCGCCGCCGATTCGCTACGTCGTCTACACTGGCGACCACGATGTCGGCAAAGCGCGTCCAAATAATCGTCCGGGGACGCGTCACGGGCGCGTTCTTCCGAGCGGCCACCCAGCGCGAGGCTCGACGTCTTGGAATCTCTGGGTGGGTGAGAAACCGTCCGGACGGCAGCGTCGAGCTATTGGCCGAAGGCGAGGAGGACGCCATCAAAGAAATCATATCCTGGGCGCAACATGGGCCTTCTGCTGCTCGGGTTGACGACGTCGACGTTCGCTGGCGCAGTTACACGGGCGAATTCTCAGAGTTCCGAATCGTCGAATGAAATCAAGGCGCCGGCGGGCGGCCGGACTCTCCGTTCAGCTAGCGTCGGCTGAGCCGGTTGCCGTACGGCTGCCGTTAATCGATCTTCGCAGGTTCCGACGGATCGGCCACGGCGGCAACCACCGCCGGCTGCTTGACGACGCCAGCGGTGCCCGTCGCCGTGGGTGCCGTCAAACTGCTGCCCCCTCGATCTTCTTCGACGAACTCGATGAGTGAAATGGGCGCGTTATCCCCGCGGCGAGGACCGAACTTCACGATGCGAGTGTAACCGCCGGGACGCTGCGCGAAGCGTTTGGCCAAGTCGAGAAGCACCTTCTCCACCAGATCGACGCGCTTGGTTTCCCCGCTGGATTCCGCACGGACCCCGAATCGGGGCACGTAGGCCGCGATGAGCCGAGACGCCGCCAGCCGGCGTGCGCGATCGACCGACGACAGCTGGGCCTGCGGCGTGTAAGCCACCTCGCCCAGTCGCCGCGCCTTCGTGATGAGCTTCTCCGCTACACGGCGCAGTTCCTTCGCTTTCGCATCCGTGGTCTCAAGACGCTCATGCAGAATGAGGTTCGCCGCCAAGTTGCGCAGCATGGCGCGCCGGCTGCTGGTGTTCCGGTCGAACTTGCGACCTGCGTTTCGGTGGCGCATGGCGTTGCCTCACTAATGACTGGCCAAATTCGGATTGGGCGTGGTCCAAGGATAACGTGCAAAATGGGCTGACTAGTCCAAAAAGGTCAGTTTTGCTGCTGCTGCTGCTTCCAGCGCTCGAGCATCTGCGGCCAGTTGTCGATCTTCATCCCGAGGGAAAGCCCCATGTTCGCAAGAATCTCTTTGATTTCCTTCAGACTCTTCCGGCCGAAATTCTTGGTTTTCAGCATGTCCTGTTCGGTGCGCTGAACGAGCTCACCGATGAGCTGAATATTGGCGTTCTGGAGGCAGTTTGCGCTCCGTACGCTCAGTTCAAGTTCGTCGACGCTACGAAAGAGGTTTTCCTTGAGCGGCTCTTCCTCGGAGCCGGAAGGCGTATAGTGCGTCTCCTCGCTCTCCTCGAAGTTGATAAATATCGAGAGCTGCTCTTTCAGAATCTTTGCGGCATAGGCCACCGCGTCCTGCGGTCGCACGCTTCCGTTCGTCCACACTTCGAGTGTTAGTTTGTCGTAGTCCGTCTGCTGACCGACACGCGCGTTGGTCACCGTGTAGTTCACTTTACGGACGGGCGAAAATAGCGCATCTATGGGAATCGTGCCGATCGACATCCCCGGCGTCTTGTTCCGTTCGGCGGGGACGTATCCCCGACCCACGCTGACAGTCAGCTCCAGGACGAGCGGTCCCGCTTTGTCGAGCGTTGCGACGACGTGATCCGGGTTCAGGACCTGCAACCCGTCGACGAGCTGGATGTCGCGAGCATGCACAGGACCCGGGCCCACCTTGTCGATTCGCACCGTGTACGTCTTTGCCGTCGCTGCCTTGAGGACCACTTCCTTCAAGTTCAGTACGATGTCCGTCACGTCTTCGACGACGTCGTTCACGGTCGTGAACTCGTGAAGAGCGCCGTCGATTCGAACCGCGGTAATCGCCGCGCCCTGAAGCGACGAAAGCAGAATGCGTCGGAGGGAGTTTCCGACCGTGATGCCGTAACCCCGCTCAAGCGGCTCCGCCGTGAACTTTCCGTAGAACTCAGTGAGCGATTCGCCCTCGACGTGAATTCCGCGCGGACGGATGAGGTCGCGCCAGTTGCGTGCGATGTTGGTGGACGTGGTCATGCTTTCTCGCTGTTCTTCAGAGGTTCACGCGGCAATCCCAGCGCACCTTCGAACCCGCTCTCCGGCGGCGCCCGTTGCCTGCCCGTGTGGCATTTCAGTGTTCAGCGCGAGTAGTACTCGACGACATACTGCTCGCGAATGGCCGGCTCGTTCATCTCTTCTCGCACTGGAGCGCCTTTGAACGTGCCGGCGAAATTGGCCTTGTCTAGCTCCAGCCACGACAGGACCGGCCGCTTCTCGACTTGAGCGAGCGAAGCGACGATCTCCTTTATTTCTCGGCTCTTTTGCCTGACCTCGACCTTGTCGCCCGCACGCAGCAGCACGCTGGGAATGTCCACGCGCCTTCCGTTGACGAGCAAGTGGCCGTGGCGGACGATTTGCCGCGCCTGGGCGCGTGTAAACGCGAAACCCAAGCGATGCACCACGTTGTCCAGGCGCCCTTCGAGTAACCCGAGCATCTGCTCGCCGGTTCTTCCCTTTCGGCGCGCTGCGTCAAAGTAGTATTTTTGAAATTGTCGTTCGAGAACGCCGTAGATCCGCCGCACCTTCTGCTTTTCGCGCAACCGGATTGCGTATTCGCTGAGCTTCACGCGAGCCTGGCCATGCTGTCCGGGTGGGTACGGCCGACGGGTGTAAGAGCATTTTTCGGTGTAGCAGCGCTCACCCTTGAGAAAAAGCTTCATGCCCTCGCGGCGACAGAGCTTGCAAACGGGACCGTGATAACGAGCCATGCTTTCTATTTCCGTCTCTTTCGTTCTGCCCGCCCCCGCTGATGCGGGGGTCGAGCTTGAAACTGGTTTACGCGCCAGCGGCGCTTCGTCCCAGACCGGCGCGCCTCGCGCCGGGAAGTCGGTTCACACGCGCCGCCGCTTCGGTGGACGGCACCCGTTGTGAGGTACCGGCGTCACGTCCCGAATGAGCGTGACTTTGAACCCGACGGTCTGCAATGCCCGAAGCGCGCTCTCGCGGCCGGCCCCGGGGCCCTTCACGAAGACGGCGATCGAGCGCATCCCGTGCTCCATCGCCTTTCGGGCCGCTTCCTCAGCTGCCAGCTGCGCCGCGAAGGGAGTGCTCTTGCGCGAGCCCTTGAAACCGCGAGAGCCCGAACTCGACCAAGCGACGGTGTTGCCGTTCACGTCCGTGATAGTGACGACGGTATTGTTGAACGTCGACTGAATGTGAGCGATTCCGGTCGCCACATTCTTCTTCACTTTCTTTTTGGCTTTTTTTCCGCCCTCACCCGAGCCGCCGGGGGGAGGGATACTTGTCTTGGACTGGGACATATCAGTTGGCTCCTGCGGAGACGCACTCGAGATAACCAGCCGACGGGCTGAGGCTCACGTGGACGGCTCCCTCTCTGCCTGGGTTCAAGTTGCTCCGGTCGCCGGCTTGCGAGGGCGGGCGAGCAGGCCCTTGCGGGGCCCCTTGCGAGTTCGGGCGTTGGTATGCGTCCGTTGGCCATTGACAGGAAGTCCCCTGCGATGCCGCAGCCCTCGATAGCAGCCCAGATCCATGAGCCGCTTGATGTTCATCTGGATCTCTCGCCTGAGGTCTCCTTCGACCTTGTAGTCCGAATCCAGCAAGTCACGAATCTTCTTGATGTCCGACTCGCTCAGCTCTTCGGTCGGCTTGTTCGGCGGGATACCGGTATCCGCGCAGATCCGGCGCGCCGTAGCTCTGCCGATTCCGTAAAGATACGGTAGGGCAAAGGCGATCTGCTTGTGGCGTGGAAGGTCGACACCTGCGATGCGGGCCATGTGTTCTCTCGCTCAGCCTTGCCGCTGCTTGTGACGGGGGTTCTCGCAAATGATCCGGACGACACCCTTGCGCCGGACCACTTTGCACTTTTCGCAAATTTTCTTGACGCTCGGTCGTACCTTCACGGAAAAATCCACTCCTTCAATCGATTACGTGGCTCGTTCGTCGCTGAAAATGGCGGTTCACTTGTGACGGTAGGTAATGCGGCCCCGGCTCGGGTCGTAGGGACTCACCTCAACTGTGACCCGATCACCCGGCAGGATCCGAATGTAGAATTGGCGCATCCGCCCGCTGATCGTCGCGAGCACGACGAGACCATTGTCGCATTTGACTCGAAACATGGCGTTTGGCAGCGCTTCCTGCACGGCGCCGTCGAATTCCAGCTTGTCACCCTTGGGCTCCTTGCGCTCACGGCGTTCAGTCATGCAAGTGGACATCTCCTCGGTGTCCTGCGTTACCAGCGTTCAGTCCAGACCGAGCGCGTGAAGGACGCGTGCGGTCACCTCGTCTACTGCCCCCACTCCGTCGATTCGCCTCAAAATGCCCAGATCTTCATAGTACGGGAGCAGATCCGCGGTCATCGCTTCATACGTGTCGAGGCGTTTCGCCACAACGTCTTCGCGGTCGTCCGCACGGTGCTCTAGGTCTGCCCCGGGGGGAGGAGGGCTATACTTCAAATGATAAATCTGTCCAGTGCGTTTGTCCGTTCGGCGTAGCACTGCACGTTCGATCAGGAGTGAGCGCGGAAGCTCAATGGCGATCACATGATCGAGCGCGAGCCCGCTCGCCTCGAGCAAGGCTTGGAGGGCCGTCGCTTGCGGAACGGTTCTGGGAAAGCCGTCGAGCATGAAGCCATCGGCGCAGTCGGGCTTCCCGGTGCGCTCGTCGATGAGGCTGATCACCACTGCGTCGGGTACGAGCGCGCCGGCTGCCATGCGGCCGACGAGATCCGACGGCAGCCGGCCCTCCGCCTTCGCAGCCCGCAGCATGTCACCCGTCGAGATCTGGGGTATGCCACACCTGACGCCCACGATTCTCGCCTGCGTTCCCTTTCCCGCACCGGGAGGCCCCATGAACACGAGACGCATTGCCTCAATCCTTCCTCGCACGGATACGCGACGTGCGCGCTCCAGCGCCGGACAGGCCCTCGTAGTTGCGCGTGATGAGGTGGGCCTCGATTTGGTTCACGGTATCCAGCGCTACTCCGACGACGATCATGATCGATGTGCCGCCCCATCGGAATGGAACATGGAACTGCTGGCTGATTATGCTCGGGACGATGCATACGACCGCGACATAGAGCGATCCGCCGAAGGTAATCCGCGTCAACACGTAGTCAATGTAATCGGCAGTCTGCTTTCCCTGGCGTACGCTCGGAATGAAAGCCTGTTGTTTTTTCAGATTGTCGGCCACGTCGACGGGCTGAAAGGTGACCGCGGTATAGAAATGGCAAAAGAAAATGATCAGGAGGACGTAGAACGTGTTGAAGGCCCAGTCTCCGCGCTGCAGCATCGATTGCAGCTGCGCCATCCCCGGAACCTTGAAGTTGGCCAGCGTGGCGGGAAACATGAGCAACGACGAAGCGAAGATCGGCGGGATCGTCCCGCTCGTATTGACCCGCAACGGTAGGTGCGCGGTTTGCCCGCCGTAAATTCGGCGACCCACGGTTCGGCGGGCGTAATAAATGGGTATTCTGCGCTGCGCGCGCTCGAAAAAAACGATTGTCGCGACCGTGGCGAGCACGATCGTGACGACCGCAGCCAGGTTCAGAGGCTGGATGTTGCCCTTGTTGGTAGCGAAGTAGCCCGCGATGCCGTCGGGGATCCCGTCGACGATTCCAGCGAAGATGAGGAGCGATATCCCGTTTCCGATTCCACGTTCCGTGATCTGCTCGCCAACCCACATCATGAACGCCGTTCCAGTCGTCAGCGTGAGCATGCTCATCAAACGGAAGCCCCAACCAGCGTGCGTAACCACGTCCCCGACTGCCGCCGAGTCTGAAAGGTCTCCGTTGTTCATAGCCTCGAGGCTCATAGCGATGCCGAAGCCTTGAACGAGGGAAAGAGCAATCGTGCCGTACCGAGTATACTGATTGATCTTGCGCTGACCCTGCTCGCCTTCCTTCCGGAGCTCATCGAGCGGCTTAAACACCATCGTCAAGAGCTGAAGGATGATGCTGGCGCTCACATAGGGCATGATGCCAAGCGCGAAGATCGACAAATTGCCCAGCGCACCCCCGCTGAACATGTTGAAGAGACCGAGCAGACCACCTCCTTGCTTGTGGATTACGGCGTTCATCACCGTTCGATCCACGCCCGGAATGGTAACGAATACGCCTATCCGATAAACCGCGAGCAAGACGACGGTGAAGAGAATTCTTCTCCGTAGCTCGGGTACCTTCCCAATATTTGCAAAGGCGGACAGGGCGGACATGGAGGTGCCGAGACTAAGCCAGCGTACGTCCGACGATGACGACCTTGCCCCCCGCTCTCTCGATCTTGTCCGCTGCGGTTTTCGAAAATGCGTGCGCCGAGACGGTGATGGCTTTCGTAATCGCCCCGTCGCCGAGGATCTTGATTCGATCGAACCGACCCTTGACGAGTCCACGCTGCACCAGGGCTTGCTCGTCGATGCTCGCGCCGCCATCGAAGAGCTCTAGGTCGCCGACGTTTACAGACGCGGTGATGGTCGGGAACGCATTGCGAAAACCCCGCTTGGGTAAGCGCCGCTGAATGGGCGTCTGCCCCCCCTCAAAATGCGGCTTGAATCCACGGGTGCGCGCGTACTGGCCCTTTTGGCCTCGGCCCGCGGTCTTCCCGAGACCTGACCCGACGCCGCGGCCGACGCGCGTCTTCTGGCCCGTCGCGCCGCCGGGTGGTGCCAGCTTGCTCAGTGTGTCAGCCATGATCGACCTCCTCAACCAGCAGCAAGTGAATGACTTTCTTGATCGCGCCGCGAAACGACGGCGTGTTGCCGACGATCACCGTCGTCCCCGGCCCCCTGAGCCCCAACCCATGGATGGTCGCACGCATGTCGCTCTGTTGACCAATCGTGCTTTTCGTCTGAGTTACACGGATTTTGGGCTTCATGGCGTTCTCTTTCAGGCTTACGCGGGCAGCGCGACTACAGGCGCTCTCTCCGCCTTGCGTTCGATCAGATCCTCGGTCTGCTTGCCCCGCTTTTGCGCCACCTGTTCCAGGTTGCGGAGCGATTTCAGCGCTGCGATGGTCGCGCGGACCACGTTGTGAGGATTTGAGCTTCCCAGGCACTTCGTCAAAATGTCGTGAATGCCCGCGCTCTCAACGACCGCGCGTACCGCCCCACCCGCGATGACGCCCGTCCCAGCGGAGGCCGGCTTGAGGAACACCCGGCCACTACCGAAATGGCCGAGGGTTTGATGCGGAATCGTCACTCCGTCGAGCGGAACGCGAAACACGTTCTTCCGCGCCTGGTCGTTTCCTTTGCGAATAGCCTCTGGAACCTCATTGGCTTTTCCAAGGCCGACGCCCACGTGCCCACCCTCATCCCCGACAACCACAAGAGCGCTGAAGCTGAAGCGCCGACCGCCCTTGACCACTTTGGCCACACGGTTGATATAGATAACGCGCTCCTTGAGCTTCTCTTCATCGATGTGAAGCTGCCCCGGAGCGCCGGCGCCAGAAAACCTCGAATCCTGCGCACCGGCAAACCTCGGAGCATTGTAAGCAGCCATCGCCGTCTTTCTCCAATCAGAATTTCAGGCCGGCTTCGCGCGCGGCGTCCGCCAGCGCGCGAATCCGGCCGTGATACAAGTAGCCGCTGCGGTCAAAGACCACCTTGTCGATCCCCTTTTCCAGCAGCAGCTTCGCGATTGCCTTGCCGACTCTCTTGGCAGCGTCGAGCTTGCGATCCTCGACGACGTCGCTCCGAACGCCGCGCGAGAGCGTCGATGCGTGCGCAACGGTCGTGCCGGCCACGTCGTCTACCACTTGCGCGTAAATATGCTTCGCACTGCGGAACACGCTCAGACGCGGTCGCTCCGAAGTTCCGCTGATCCTCCGGCGAATACGCAGCTTTCTGCGTTCGCGCCCAACGATACGCATCGCCATGGGTCACTTTCCTCCGCCGGCCTTCGCCGCCTTGCCGGCCTTCTCGCGCACTTTCTCGCCTTGATACCGCACGCCCTTGCCGCCGTAAGGCTCCGGCGGTCGAAATGCGCGAATTTTCGCAGCCGTTTGCCCGATGACTTCCTTGTCGGATCCGGTGAGGATCACAAGGGTCCCCTTCGAGTCGCCGGGGATATCGCATTTGATCCCCTTGGGAAGTGGGAAAGCGATCGGGTGGGAAAACCCCAGGCTGAGGTTCAACACCTGGCCCTTGACCTCCGCGCGGTAGCCTGTGCCGACAAGTTGAAGCGTCTTCGTGTAGCCATCGGCGACTCCGGTCACCATTCCCGCCAGCAAAGCCCGTGCGAGCCCCTGAAAGCGAGCCCCGTCTCGTCCCGGAACCGTCGGTGCGACGTGAATGTGGGCCCCGTCGACTTTGACGCTCACATGGTCTGGAACGTTGCGAGCGAGAGTGGCCTTCGGACCCCGGATCTCGATCGACCTCTCCTTCAGCGTCGCGCTGACGCCTTTGGGAAGCGGAATTGGCCGTTTGCCGGTTCGCGACTGGCGAATGCCTGGGAACCCCTGAGGTTGAGTCTGATTGACGGTTGTCATGGCCTCACCAAATCTCGCAAAGCAACTCGCCTCCGACCCGCTGACGGCGCGCCTCGCGGTCCGTCATCACGCCTCGGCTCGTGCTGAGAATCGAAATTCCCATTCCCGAGCACACGCGCGCAATACGGTCGTGTCGCACGTAGACCCGCCGGCCCGGGGTCGAGACGCGACGCAGGCCGTCGATCGCCGATTGTCGGTCACGACCGTAACGTAGAATCAGGGTGAGCATTTTCGGGTCCTCGCCTTCGCTCGCGCGAACGTCGTCGAGATAGCCCTCGCCCTTCATCACGATTGCCACACGCTCCTTGAGATTGGAGTGCGGCATCTCGACACGCTCGTGTCGGGCCATCGCGCCATTGCGGATACGGGTGAGCATGTCCGCGATCGGATCGGTCATCATGAGGTCACCAGCTCGCCTTAATCACACCAGGGATCTCGCCGCGGAGCGCGAGCAGCCTAAAGCAAATCCTACAAAGCTCGAACTTTCGATAATAAGCTCGGGGGCGGCCGCACACCTTGCACCGGTTGCGGTGCCGCACGACGAACTTGGGCCGGCGATTGAGTTTCGCAAACTGAGAAGCACGCGCCATCGTTGTTTCCTCTGTCCCGTCAGCGGCCGTCAGGCTGCGCGGAAGGGCATTCCGAGCTGCTGGAGCAGCGCGCGCCCTTCCTCGTCGGTCCTTGCCGTCGTCACGAAGCTGATGTTCAAACCCTTGATTGCATCGATCTTGTCGTAGTCGACCTCGGGGAAGATAATCTGTTCCTTGAGGCCGAGCGTGTAGTTACCGTTGCCGTCGAAAGCCTTCCGGGAGATGCCCTTGAAATCACGCATCCGCGGCAGCGCCACGCTGACGAGCCGATCGAGGAACTCCCACATCCGGCCGCGCCGCAGTGTGACCATGGCCCCGATCGGGATGCCGGCGCGCAGCTTGAAGTTCGCGATCGCCTTCCTTGCGCGCGTTACGACCGGCTTCTGACCGCTGATCGTCTTCAGTTCTTCCACTGCCGTGTCGATGATCTTGGGGTTGGCGACCGCAGCGCCCAACCCCATGTTGATGACGATCTTTTCCAGACGCGGCACCTGCATCTGGTTCTTGTATTGGAACTGCTTGGTCAACGCCGCAATGACCTGTTCGCGATATTTTTCGGACAGGCGCGGAGCGATCCCTTCCGTCGTCGACGCGGCGTTTTGCGCACTGCCGGCCGAAACGGTCCCCTCCCCGCCTTTGCCCTTTCGACCCCCGCCCTTGCCCGCCTTGCCACTTTGCTTCGGCGGATCGCGCTTCTCGCTTTTGGCCTTCTTCTCGTCCGCCATGGGCGTTACTCCGACGGGACGGGGAGTTCTTCCCCGCTCTTGACCGCAATTCGAACCTTGTTGCCGTTCTCGAGCACCTTGAACCGAACCCGTGTCCCCTCCCCGGTCTTCGGGTCAACCGGCATCACCTTGGAGACATGAAACGGTTGTTCACGCTCAACGATGCCCCCCGACGGGTTTCGCGGCGTCGGCCTCGTATGGCGCTTCACGAGGTTCACTCCCTGGACGAGCACACGGCCTTCTTCGTGGAACAACCGAATGACTTTGCCGGTTTTGCCAGCGTCTTCTCCACTGATGACGACGACGGTGTCGCCGGTCAGGATTCTCTCGGCCATCACAGCACCTCCGGGGCCAGCGAGATGATCTTCATGAATTTTTTCGCACGAAGCTCGCGGGCGACGGGGCCGAAAATGCGAGTCCCGATCGGCTCGTGTTCCTTGTTTACGAGAACCGCGCTGTTCTCGTCGAAGCGAATATAGCTGCCGTCCGCGCGCGACGTCTGATGGCGCATGCGAACGACGACCGCGTGTGCGACTTCGCCCTTCTTGACCTTCATTCCGGGCAAGGCCTCCTTGATCGACACGACGATTACGTCGCCAATCTCGGCATAGCGTCGCCGTGATCCCCCAAGCACCTTGATGCATTGGACCCGCTTGGCGCCGGAATTGTCGGCGACCTCGAGTATCGTTCGCATCTGGATCATGGCGGACTACTCCTCCACGTATTTCTTTATGAGGCGTGTGACGAGCCAGCGCTTATCCCGACTGATCGGGCGGTGCTCCTGGATTTCGACCTGATCGCCCGGCTTGAACTCGCCGTTCTGGTCGTGCGCCTTGTAACGCATTCGTGACCTTACGTACTTGCCGTAAAGAGGGTCGCGCCGGTGCGTGACGACTTCGACGACGACCGTCTTCTGCATCTTCGCACTGACGACCCGTCCGGTCATTTTGCGGCGGAACCCGTGGCCCGCATGATCGCTCGCGGTGCTCGCCTCCGCGGCGCCGGCCGACGGTGCATTTTCGCTCATGGTGACTTGACCTCGATCTTCTTGGCGCCCGTTTGGTGGCTTCGCGTTCCCGCAGCCGGAGCCGCGTCTTTCGACCTCTGCGGCGCCACCTCGCCTCCGAGGCGCCCCACCCGCTCGTCTGCTTCGACCGGCTTCGGCGCCTCGACGGCGGACGAGGCTGTGGCGGGAGTGTCCGCATCGCGCTCACGAAGGAGCGTGAGAACCCGTGCGAGCTCCCGCCTGGTCTTTCGAATCGCGCTGGTGTCATCGAGCCGATTGGTGAAGTTCTTCAGCCGGTTCTGGAACACGTCGCGCGCGAGCGACTTCTGGAGCTCGACCAAGTCGTCGACAGCCTTCTGCCGCAAGTCGGATGCCTTCATGCGATCTCTCCCCGCGAGAGGAATTTCACCGCGACCGGAAGCTTGTGCCCCGCAAGCCGAAACGCTTCGCGCGCCGTGGTTTCGTCCACACCTGCGAGTTCGTACAGGACTCGGCCGGGTAGAATTTCGGCGGCCCACTCCTCGACCGCACCCTTGCCGCCTCCCATGCGCACCTCAAGCGGCTTCTTCGTCACCGGGCGGTCGGGGAAGACCCGAATCCAAAGCTTGCCAGCGCGCTTGACGTGTCGGGTAATGGCCATGCGCGCGGCTTCGATCTGACGCGCGGTCACACGTCCGGTCTCCGTCGCCTGCATCGCAAAATCACCGAACGACACGTCGCTGCCACGACGGGCCGTGCCTCGGTTGTTGCCCTTTTGGGCCTTACGATATTTGGTGCGCTTGGGCGAGAGCATCTCTCAGGACTCCGACCGAATTAACCGAGTTGAGGGCGGCGGTTGCGGCGCTGCAACACCTCGCCCTTGAAGACCCAGACCTTAACCCCGATGATTCCGTACTTCGTGCGCGCCTCGGCCATGCCGAACTCGATGTCCGCGCGCAGGGTGTGAAGCGGAACCCGTCCTTCCCGATACGTCTCCACGCGACTCATCTCGCTGCCACCCAAACGGCCGGAACAGCGAATGCGGATGCCCTTCGCACCGAACTTCATGGCGGTCGAAAGAGCCTTCTTCATCGCCCGACGGAAAGCGACACGGCGTTCGAGTTGCGTGGCGATGTTCTCGGCCACCAACTGCGCGGCCGTCTCGGCTTTGCGAACTTCTTGAACATCGATGAAGACTTCATTGTCGGTGAACGATTGGACGCCAGGAAAAAGCGTCTCGCCCTTTGCTGCGGTCTTCAGATTGCCGGTTTTGAGAGTTTCGATTCCTTTGCCGCCCTTGCCGATGACCATCCCCGGACGCGCCGTGAAGACGATGACCTTGCACTTGTTGGCAGCGCGCTCGATCTCGACCCCAGCGATGCCGGCATTCTGAAGGTATTCCTTGACCGCCCGCTTGACGCGGATGTCTTCGTGCAGCCACTTCGCATAGGCTTTGTCCTCGAACCACTTGGAATTCCAAGTCTTAATGACGCCCAGACGAAAGCCGTAGGGGTGGACCTTCTGACCCATGGTTTTGCGTGTCCCTTATCGCTCGGCAAGAATGATGGTGATGTGGCTGAGGCCTTTTTGAACGCGCGTCGCGCGCCCCATCGCACGAGGCCTCCAGCGACGCATGTGCTTGTTCGGCGCCTTGTCGACGAACGCGGTCTCGACGAACAAGCTATCGAGGTCCACTCCGGGACTCTGCGTTTTTGCGTTCGCGACGGCGCTCTCGATGAGTTTTTTCACGATCGGAGCCGCCGAGCGATGGGTAAACTCAAGGACTTGAAGTGCCTCGCCCGCCTGCCGACCGCGGACGAGATCGACGATGACGCGCGCCTTGCGCGGACTAATCCGCGTAAATCGCGCAATTGCCTTACTGACCATGGTCGGGCCCTCTGGCGACCGTCGTACCCACGGGCATCGAGCCTAATGCTCGGAGCACGGGCCGTTACGGACACCTGAACGATTGCCGAGTTGCTGAAAGCGCGTCTGTGAAAGACCCCCCGTTGGAGGGAACGGGGACGCGTATTTTAAGCACAAATCCGTAGCGTGCAAGGAAAAACTGCGGCTAGCTCAAGAAACTGGCACTTCCCGCTGAACGGACCGCACCGAGCTTTCGTCGACCGGCCCGGCCCGCGCGCAGCGGGGGAGGAGAGGTCCCGCGAAACCTCGGGGGGGGGTCACCTCTTCGCGCCGCCGCCCGGGGCCGGCCTGGCGCCTGCGCCGGAAGCACCACCGGCGGCCGAAGCGACCTTCGACTTCTTGTCGCCCGAGTGCCCGTGGAATGTGCGGGTGGGCGCGAACTCTCCCAGTTTGTGGCCCACCATGTTCTCGGTCACGAAGACCGGGACGAATTTCCGCCCATTGTGGACGGCAAAGGTGAGTCCGACCGCGTCCGGCGTAATCGTGCTCCGGCGTGACCAGGTCTTGATGACCTTTTTGCTCTGCGCAGCTTGCGCCGACGCGATTTTCTCGGCGAGATGACCGTCTACGAACGGACCTTTTTTGACGGAACGAGCCATCGGTGTGCGCCCTAGCCTTTCTGTCCTCGGCGTTTGACGATCATTCCGTCAGTCCGCTTGTTGTTGCGCGTCTTGAGTCCCTTGGCGAGCTGTCCCCAGGGCGAGCAGGGGTGCCGACCGCCCGACGTGCGGCCCTCGCCGCCCCCCATCGGGTGATCGACGGGGTTCATTGTGACTCCTCGATTATGTGGGCGTCGACCGAGCCATCTCGAACGCCCGGCCTTGCCCAAAGAAATGTTTGCATGCTCGATGTTCGAAACCTGTCCGATCGTGGCGTGGCACTCGAGATGAACCATGCGAACCTCGCCGGAGGGCAGGCGGACCTGCGCATAGTCACCGTCCTTGGCCATAAGCGCCGCCGCCGTGCCGGCGGCGCGGACGAGCTGCGCGCCCTTACCTTTCTTGAGCTCGATGTTGTGGACCATCGTGCCCAGGGGCACGTGCCGAAGCGACATCGAGTTTCCTGGCTTTATATCCGCGTGCCGGCTGGAGACGACCTTGTCGCCTACCTTCATTCCGTCCGGACACAGGATGTATCTCTTCTCTCCGTCGGCGTAGTGAAGGAGCGCGATTCGCGCGGTTCGGTTCGGATCGTATTCGATCGTCGCGACGACAGCCGGCACGCCGATCTTCTCGCGCTTCCAATCGATGATTCGGTAACGTTGCTTGTGACCCCCACCTCGAAACCGAGAGGTGATGCGTCCGAAGTTATTTCGGCCGCCGCTCCTCGTCTGATGGTCGATCAGGGGACGGTGCGGCGTTGCACCCTTCGTGAGCTCCTGAAAGTCGGAGACCGAGTAGTAACGGCGAGCCGGCGACGTCGGCTTGAAGTTCTTAATGGCCATGGCTCCTCACCCGTACCTATGCTCCGGCCGCCGAGGGCGCGTCGGCGAAAAAATCAATCGAGTCGCCTTCTTTGAGGGTCACGATCGCTTTCTTCCAGTTTTGCGTTTTTGCGTATCCTCGGCCCATTCGGCGATCCTTACCGCGCAGCACCATCGTGTTCACGTCGGTGACGCGAACATTGAACAGCTTCTGCACGGCCTGCTTGATCTCCACTTTATTCGCGGTCCGAGCGACCTCGAAGACGAACTGGTTGTGCTGCTCGCGCAGAAGATTCGCCTTCTCTGTCAAGACGATTGGCCTACGGATGATTTGCTCGGGTGTCACGCCGCACCTCGCTCGGACTGAATGCTGCCGGACCCTTGGTCGGAGTCCGCCGCGGAACGGCGCCCCCCGCGAGAGGAGACTTGCTTGAGGCAGCGCGTTTCAAGCGCCTGAGCGGCCTCGCGCGAGAGGATCACCGTGTCGTGACGCAAAATGTCGTAGACGTTGACCCCTTCGGGCGGCAAGAACTGATGATGCTCGCAGTTGCGTATGGACAGACGAAGCTTCTCGTTCTCTGCCGAATCCACGACTAACGTTCTCTTCGTTGCCTGAAGGGTCTCGAGCACTTCCATGAGCTTCTTCGTTTTGAACTCCGAAAGCTCGAAGCGATCAACGACCAAAATCCGTCCTTCTTTGCCGAACTTCGACAGCGCACTCGCCAGGGCGAGGGCCCGCACGCGACGAGGCGGGTCATAACTCCAATCGCGGGGCCGGGGTGGATGCGCCCGGCCACCGCCGACGTAAAGCGGTGCACGGATCGATCCGTGCCTGGCGCGGCCGGTTCCCTTCTGCTTGTAGAGTTTCTTGGTGCTGCCGCTCACCGCAGAGCGGTTCTTTCCCGACTGCGTCCCCTGCCGCTTGGACGCGAGCTGGGCCTTCACCACCTCGTAAAAGAGGTGCTCCCTGACCGCGGTCCCAAACACTTCGTCCGATAGGTCGACCGAGCCAACCTTCTCGCGCTTCATGTTAAAGACGTCGAATGTTGCCATCGAATGCCTCGTCTTGTGCTCTCGCGAGCCCCTAGCTCTTGATCTCGACGTCGACCCCTGCCGACAAGTCGAGCTTCATCAGCGCATCGAGCGTCTGTTGCGTCGGATCCAGGATGTCAAGAAGTCGCTTGTGCGTGCGAATTTCGAACTGCTCTCGCGACTTCTTGTCGACATGCGGCCCGCGGAGAACCGTGTATCGCGCGATGTGCGTGGGCAGCGGGATCGGACCCGCCACACGGGCGCCGGTGCGCTTCGCCGTCTCGACGATGTCACTCGCGGACTTGTCGAGCAGCTGGTGATCGAACGCCTTGAGGCGAATGCGAATTTTGGTCGTCGCGGCCATCAAACACTCCTACTGAAGGATTTTGGTAACGATTCCGGCGCCTACGGTGCGGCCCCCTTCGCGAATGGCGAACCGCTGTTGCTCTTCGAGCGCCACGGGAGTGATGAGCTCG
>Ga0187863_10000030_pt1 | contig 122144 bp, 100 predicted proteins | sample June2016WEW_11_1_FD_132975 | JGI IMG/M metagenome (GOLD analysis project Ga0187863, IMG submission 132975) | Peatland microbial communities from SPRUCE experiment site at the Marcell Experimental Forest, Minnesota, USA - June2016WEW_11_10 | ecosystem: Environmental > Terrestrial > Soil >...
CTTTCGTGATCGCCGCCGTCAGCGTGGTCTTGCCATGGTCGATGTGGCCTATGGTGCCCACGTTGCAGTGCGGCTTGGTACGATCAAATTTTTCCTTCGCCATTTCTATTCCTTCAGGGGCTCAAGCCCCGGATTCTTCATTCACCTTGAAGGGCGCGACTAAAGCCGCGCCCCGATACGAACCTGTTTCGCCAAGCTCATTTCGTCGTCCCTTGCACCTTGGCGATGATTTCCTCCGCCACCGAGCGCGGAGCCTCCTCGTAGCGCGCGAAGTGCATCGAGTACTCGGCGCGGCCCTGGGTACTCGAACGCATGTGGGTCGCGTAGCCAAACATTTCGGCCAGCGGAACGATGGCTTTGATCACCTGCGAGCCGGCGCGGTGCTCCATGCCTTCGATGCGCCCGCGGCGCGAACTCAGGTCGCCCATGATCACTCCGGCGTAGTCTTCCGGCGTAACTACCTCGACTGCCATCACCGGCTCAAGCAGCACCGGCGAAGCCTTGCGCGCGGCTTCCTTGAAGGCCATCGAACCCGCGATTTTGAACGCCATTTCGTTCGAGTCGACGTCGTGATAGCTGCCGTCGTAGAGCGTGGCCTTCACATCGACCATGGGGTAGCCCGCGAGAATGCCGCCTTCGAGCGCCTCGCGAATTCCCTGATCGATCGGCTTGATGAATTCTTTGGGCACCGAGCCGCCCGTGATGTCGTTCACGAACTCGTAGCCCAGGCCCGGCGGTTGCGGGTCGAGCTTGATCTTAGCGTGGCCGTACTGGCCCTTGCCGCCGGTCTGGCGAATGTATTTGCCCTCGGCTTCGGAGTGCTTGCGGATGGTCTCGCGATACGCCACCTGCGGTTTGCCGACGTTGGCCTCGACTTTATACTCGCGCATCATACGGTCGACGATGATTTCGAGGTGCAACTCGCCCATGCCACTGATGATGGTCTGGCCACTGTCGGGATCGGTGTGAACTTTGAACGTAGGATCTTCCTGGGCCAGGCGGCCGAGCGCCATGCCCATTTTTTCCTGATCGGCTTTGGTCTTGGGTTCGACCGCTACCGAAATTACCGGCACCGCAAAAGTGATCGATTCGAGCGCGATGGGATGCTTCTCGTCGCAAATCGTATCGCCCGTGCTCACGCCCTTGAGGCCGACCGCGGCGCAGATGTCGCCGGCGAGAATCTCGCTAATCTCTTCGCGCTTATTGGCGTGCATTTTGAGCAGGCGCCCGATGCGCTCGGTACGGCTGCGGCCGGTATTCAGGACCGAATCTCCGGTTTTGAGCTGTCCGGAGTAAACGCGGATAAACGTCAACTGGCCGACAAACGGGTCGGCCATAATTTTGAAGGCCAGCGCCGAGAAGGGCTCTTTGTCGTCGGCTTTGCGGAAAATCTTCTCTCCGTTGTCGGGATTCAGGCCGTGGGTTTCGGGCACGTCGAGCGGCGACGGCAGATAGTCGACGACCGCATCCAATAACGGCTGAATGCCCTTGTTTTTGAATGCGGTTCCCACCACCACCGGAAACACCTTCAACGCAATCGTCGATTTGCGCAGCGAGACGCGCAGCGCGTCGGCGCTGATCTCTTCGCCCTCGAGAAACTTGTGCAGGATTTCGTCATCGTTTTCGGCGATGCTCTCGACCAGCTGGGCGTGAAAGGCCTCCGCTTTCTTTTTCAGGTCGGCGGGAATTTCCTCGGTGATGTACTCGGCGCCCATGGTGTCATCGACCCACACGATCGCCTTCATGTTGATCAAGTCGATCACGCCTTTGAACTTGTCTTCCTGGCCGATGGGAATCTGAATGGCAACGGGCTTCGCGCTCAGGCGCTTGCGGATGGTATCGATGGCATGCTCGAAATCGGCGCCCATCTTGTCGATCTTGTTGATGAAGCAAATTCTCGGAACGCCGTATTTATCGGCCTGGCGCCAAACTTTTTCCGACTGCGGCTGCACCCCATGCACGGCGTCAAATACGGCGACCGCGCCGTCGAGCACGCGCAACGAGCGCTCCACCTCGGCGGTGAAATCCACGTGGCCGGGGGTGTCGATAATGTTGATGCGAATGTCGCGCCAGGTGCAGGTGGTGGCGGCGGAGGTAATGGTGATGCCGCGCTCCTGCTCCTGCTCCATCCAGTCCATGGTCGCAGTGCCTTCGTGGACCTCTCCGATGCGGTGCGTCTTTCCCGTATAGAACAGGATGCGCTCCGTCGTAGTGGTCTTACCGGCATCGATGTGGGCCATGATGCCGATGTTCCTGCAGCGATCTAATGGAACGGTTCTGGGCACGACTCTCTAACTCTTTCTGGGCTCCGATACTGCGATTTGGTAATTTTGGAATCGTGTAACTTGGTAATTTTTAAGATCAAAATCTCTCGGGCTTTCAAATTACGAAATTACCCGATTCCCAAATTACAAATTCCTACCACCGGTAATGCGCGAAGGCCTTATTGGCTTCCGCCATGCGGTGTACGTCTTCTTTCTTCTTGATGGCTGCACCTTTGCCGTTGGCGGCGTCCAGCAGCTCGTTGCTCAACTTGTCGACCATGCCGCGTTCCGCCCGCCCGCGCGCATAAGTCAACAGCCAGCGGATGGCAAGCGACGTGCGCCGGTCGGCGTTCACTTCCACCGGGACCTGATAGTTGGCTCCGCCTACTCGCCGCGTCTTCACTTCGAGCAGCGGCTTGGCGTTCTCCACTGCCTTGGTGAACAGCTTCAGAGCGTCGTCGCCGCCGCCTTTTTCCTGCACCTTGGCCAGGGCGTCGTAAAAAATGCCCTCGGCGGTCGAGCGCTTGCCCTGCCACATCATCGAGTTGATGAACTTGGTCACCAGATTCGAGCCATAAACGGCGTCGGCTGGCACGGTCCGCTTGGCGGTATGTCCTTTACGAGGCATTTAAGCTTTTAGCTCCTAGCTCTTAGCTTCTAGCCCGAGCTTTTTTGGGTTAGCGCTTTGCGCTCGCCCTGTATTTCTAAAACCTTGCAGCTAACCCTTCTTCGCTCTCTTTGCGCCGTACTTCGATCTTCCCTGCTGGCGGCCGGCCACGCCCACGGCATCGAGCGTGCCGCGAATCACGTGATAGCGCACCCCGGGCAAATCCTTGACGCGACCGCCGCGGATCAGCACAATCGAGTGCTCCTGCAGGTTGTGACCGACGCCGGGGATGTAAGTCGTAACTTCGATCCCGTTGGTCAAACGCACGCGCGCCACCTTGCGCAGCGCGGAATTCGGCTTCTTCGGGGTCTGCGTATACACGCGGGTGCAAACGCCGCGCTTTTGCGGGCAGCCTTGCAGCGCTGGACTAGCCGTCTTGTAACGGGGCCGCTTTCGGCCTTGAGCTACCAATTGATTAAAAGTAGGCACTCTTTGCCGCTCCTTTTCATCCCGTTGATCTTTATCCGCGTTATCCGCACACCAAGTTAACTGGCACCGGAATCACACAACGCAGCCGCCCGGCTGCGGGCAGCGCAAAGCTCGATCCGCTTTCCCGGCCGCTTTTCTTGGTTCAAGCCGCACGATCCGGGCTGGCTGGTTAGCGACCAGCCATGCTTCCCACCGCAACATTACGGAGAGAGACTCTGGATTCCCAATCTAGATTTATGCTGTCGACGGTGGCACCCGGCCAAGGCTCCGGGGGTGCTCCGTATCGCCAGCTCTGTCCTGCATATCCTTTCGCAGACTAACTCCGCGCCTTCTGCAAGGCGCTCCGCCAGCCCGAGGGCAAAAGGCAGCACAGGAACATTTTCAGCGAGGAAAGTCCCCGATCACAAAATATTTCAGCACCGGAGACGCATTTCTCAAAAGCTCGCGCGCAAGCTCACGCACACACCCGCTCACTCACGCCCACAACAAGCTAGGATTAACTCGCGGAACTCATCTAATATAGCAACACAGCGGAAACATCGTCAACTTAAGTTTTTGCATCCCAGTGGGAGGGCGAGACCTGGCGGGTTTGGTGGCAGAAATTGGTCAGAAAACGAAGTTCGCGCTAGCTCGATTTGAATCTGTTTCGCTGGCGTCATCCTGAGCGTAGCCGTCTTTCAGGCGGAGCGAAGGGTCTCCATTGGCACCTGCTTCGGTAGCAACGGAGATCCCCGCCCCGGCTGAACTGCAACAGGTTTCGGAATGACGCCGATCAAACAGCAAGCCACCAAGAAAAGCCACCAAGAAAAGAGACCGAGTGAAACTGAGCCAATCGCAATTCCAGGGCTGGCTTGCTGAATCCGGCGGCAGCCTCTACACTACGGGTTTTCCATTCCAGTCATGAATTCGCCGACAGATTAGGGTTGGGCGAAGAGAGGGTGCATGGGAAGTTTGCCTTGCGGGCAGCGGCTGCGCGTCGTAACCAGGATCTCGTTATCCTCACTCTTGCCGCTATGTTTGGCGCTTTCGTTTTGGTTTTTGCCGGCTTGCGGGGGGCATAAGCCAGCCGGCTCTTCGGTGTTGCCGGTGACCGTCAACCTTACCCCCTCGCCGAGTCTTTCTCTGCAACTAGGAACGGTGCAACAATTCACTGCCTCGGCTTTGAATAATACGAACTCTCACATCAGTCCGACCTTCACTTTTGCGTTGAGCCCCAACAGCCAGAGTGGAATTCTCGATGTCGCGCCTAACGGCGCCGCCTGCGCCGGAAGCTGGAATGCTCCTCTTTATTCCATCTGCAGCCCCGGAACTTCGGGTGCGGTGCAGGTCATTGCCTCCGCGCTGGGAGCGTCGAGCGCACCCACCTGGGTTTTCGTCCATCCCGCAATCGCAAAAATTCAGATCAGCGTCGTTCCCCCGGTGAATGCTCCGCCCCCGGCCTGTCCGACGCAGACCTCGCTGCCTGCCGCCTGCGCCATCCAGTTCAATCAGCGGCTCAACTGCTTCTCGCCCGACCAGGCGGAGACTCTAAAAGCCACATCGCTCGACAGCCAGGGAAACGACATCAGCGTCTACGTAGGCCCGGTCACCTGGACCGCGACGAACTTCGGCGTCGCCACGCTCACTCCGATCGTGAATCCCGCCTATAGCGTTTCCACCAATCAGGTCACGGTCACTCCTGGCACTCCCGGCCAGACTGAGATCGTCGCGCAAGCCTCCGGCGTTTACAGCGAGATCACCCCGGCCCCGATGCAGGGATCATTCTTCGAAGCCTGCCCGGTGCAATGCATTGCGCTGGATGTGGGCACAAACGGAACGTACACCGGCGTGACCAGTTTCACGGTACCCAAAGGAACGGCAGAGACCATCACGGCTTATGCGGTCGACATCCAGGGCTGCCTTTTGCCCAAGCCCCCGCTGACCTGGACATCCACGGAGCCGGCGTCCATCGCGGCCGGCAGTTCCACCGTTGCGTGCACCGCCGGACCGACCTGCGCACTTTCCACAACTCAGGCGGGAGCAGCCGCCGTCACGGCATCTTGCACTCCGCCCAACTGCAACGTCGGATACCCGCTGAACTTGAGTCCAGGGCTTGTGGCGCCTTACATTCCGCAGCCGGTGTATCCCGTGACAGCCATCTCCGGCCTCGTGACTGGCACCACATCGGCGAGCAGCGTCCTGGCCACCAGTCAGGACTGTTACAGCAATCCTCTGTGCGGTGTGGCTATGTATAGCATTCCGACATCTACCGATGTCGCGGGCAGTCCGCTTTCCCTTCCCACACCACCGAACTCTCTTCTGTTCGATGGAGCCGGGGATAAGGCTTACGTGGGCAGCGAGTTTGGCGCCCAACTCATCACCGTCTCCAACATCGGATCGAACACCATGAATCCGTTCTCGCCCCTGCCCGCGCCGGCGACTACACTGGGCGCGCTCACCGGAAAAATCCTGGCGGTTTCGCCGAATGGCAATCTTGCTCTGTTCGCAGACAACGTCTCTAATCCGAATCAGGTGTATCTGGTGAATACCGGTGCCAGCCCAGTTACTACCACCCCGCTGAATATCAGCAGCGCCATCACGGCGGCGTTTTCGCCCGACGGACTAAAAGCCTTCATCCTGGGAAATGGTGGCGACACGCTTTATATTTACTCGACTCTGCAGGCCCTGCAGCCCGCCATCACTCTGCCGGCGCCCGCCACCGCTGTGGTTTTCAACTCCACCGGATCTTTTGCTTTGCTGGCGGGCGGAAGTGCCCCGGGGGCCGTGTCCGTCTACAACACCTGTGACAATTCCACTCTAACGCTGAATCCGGCGACGCTGGTGCCGCCGCCCACTCCGCTGCCGGCAACACCCATATTTCTGAAGCTGGTCCCCGGGGGCAATGTCACCCAGGGCACCGCATTCATCCCGGATCTCAACCCCGTGGGCCTGGATTTTTTCTTTGGTGTCGACAACACCGGCGTCGACATCTTCGCCACCAACTCCACGCAGCCGCCCACCACTGCCCTCTGCCCGCAGAGCGTTGCGCTGGCGGCCAGCACCACGAAGAACCTGCCCGTGCACATTCCTCTCGATCAGGGCACGTTCCATCCCATCAACTTTTTTGTCTCGCCTGATGTCACGCAGGTTTACATCGTCACCAGCGACCTGGGCGTGCTGCTCTATAACTTCAGCACGGGCGCGGTACAGAAGATCCCTCTCAGCGGAGACGCCGCTCCGGTGGCAGCCGACATCACCGTCGACGGCTCGCTGATTTATGTCGCGGGCACCGACGGCAAGCTGCACCAACTCGTCACCGCCACGGCCACCGAGCAGGAGATGCCGGTTTCGTTTTTCGCGCTGCCCGACTCCAGCAACAGCTTTTGCTATTCCTCGATCAACTGCGAGTTAAACATAGTGGCCGTGAAACCGTAAGAATTGAGTGAGTGTGTGATCGGGCGATTGAAGACAACCGGTGTAAGGTTTTGAATCGCAAAATCACGCGATCACAATATCACCAAATTCTCCTTCAGGCGGGCTTGCCGAGATCTTTGGCCACGCTGTCGAGCACGCCATTCACGAACTGCACGGATTCCAGGCTGGAGAATTTTCGCGCGATCTCGAGCGCTTCATTGATGATGACGGCGCGCGGCGTCTCCGGATAAGCCAAAAACTCCGCGACTCCGGCGCGCAACAAGTTACGATCGACCGCCGCCATGCGCTCCATGCGCCAGTGTTCGGCGTGGCCCTCGATCAGCTTGTCGATCTCGGCGCTGCGGTCGGTGGCCACGCGAAACAAATCCTCGGCAAATCCTCTCACCTCGGCGCTGGTTCCGGCATGCTCCGCCCAAAACGTCCGCTGCACGTGGTCGACCGTCTGCTTGCCCATGTCGGCTTGAAACAGCATCTGCAGAGCCAGTTCCCGAGATTTACGGCGAGTACCCATAGAGGTAGTTTCCAGCGGGCAGGGGTCCGTTGCCAGTTTACTGTAGCGGAAGGATTATTTGCGCTTGGTCTTTGCTTGGCTCGTCTTACGCTTGTCATTCCGAGCGGAGCGAGGAACCTTGGTTTTGCTGACGGCTGAGGGCTGAGGGCTGATCGCTGCTTTCAGCGACACCATCTCCACCGCCGCCAGCGCCGCCTCGAATCCTTTGTTGCCCATCTTCAACCCGGCACGGTCGATGGCCTGCTCCAGAGTTTCGCACGTGAGCACGCCAAACGCATGCGGAACACCGGTCTCCTGCGCCGACTGCCCAATCCCGCGCGCCACTTCGTTTACGATCACGTCATAGTGAGCCGTGTCGCCGCGCAGCAGGCAGCCAATGCAGATGATCGCGTCATACTTTTTGGTTTCTGCCAACTTCCGCGCGGCCAATGGAATTTCGAACGCTCCCGGCACGCGTGCGACTCTGATGTCTCTGAGACCGTTGGCGCCACAGCGAACCAGCCCATCGAGCGTACCCTGAAGCAGCCTCTCCGTGATGAAGGAATTAAATCGGCTCACCACCACTGCGAAGCGTTTGCCACTCGCGTTCAATCCTCCTTCAAGAGCACCGCGCCCACCATTGGTCCCGACGTCACGATGGCCCATCAGAGAGACTTTCGTCCCGCCTGGAAACTGCACACGCAGATTACGGTAGCCGTTGGTCGGCTCCGGCCCAGACTGATCCTCCGTGATGTCGAGTCCGAGTTTCCTAACGATAGCAGCGGCTGAATCCGGATCAGAAACCACCAAGCTCAAGTCGCTATCATCCCAGGGGCCCTCGCGTCGCGATAGATCAAGTCGAAAGCTCAAAGGAAGGAATTCCTGCCACCGATCGGTTCCATCGGCTCCGCCGAAGCCCCTGCGGACCCCCAATGAATCCAGGAAGCGGACCATGAGATCAAAGTCTTTTTTGTTCTTTGCGACTCCTGTGAGCTGGATGTTCTTGATCAAGAATTGTAAGTGCCTCTGTGTCTGGATGGTGGATTTTACCCTGTGTTCCCCGGTGTTCTCTGTGGTAAAGATTGCGGCTTACTTGCCTTTGAACGCCGCCGGCCGCTTCTCCAAAAACGCCGCAGTCCCTTCCTTCTTATCCTCGGTCGAGCAGGCGACGGAGAAAAGTACAGCCTCCAGATACAAGCCTTCGCTCAAAGGCATCTCCAGGCCTTTGTTCACGGCCTCCATCGTGTACTGCACGGCCAGGGGAGCGTTGACAATAATCTTCGCCGCAATTGCCTCCGCGCGCGGAATCAATTCGGCCGCCGCCGTAACCTCATTCACCAGCCCGATGCGGTGCGCTTCCTGCGCGGTAATCATCTCGCCGGTTAGCAGCAACTGCAGAGCGATGCCTTTACCCACCAGCCGCGGCAGCCGCTGGGTTCCGCCGTAGCCCGGAATAATTCCGAGCTTCACCTCGGGCTGCCCCAGCTTGGCATTCTCGCTGGCCAGCCGCACGGTGCAAGCCAGCGCCATCTCGCAGCCGCCGCCAAGAGCAAATCCGTTGATGCAGGCAAGCACCGGCTTGCCCAGATTCTCGATGAGGTTGAGCACATTCTGCCCGCGATGCGTATACTCCTTGCCGGTAACGGCATCCTGCTTGGCCAGCTCGCCAATGTCAGCCCCGGCGATAAAAGCCTTCTCGCCCGCCCCGGTAAAAATGACCGCACGAATCGCGGGATCGTTCTTAATGTCATGAAACGCCGCCCGCAACTCTTCCATCATCGCCATGTTGAGCGCATTCAAAACCTTCGGACGGTTGGCGGTGACGTACGCGATCGCGTTTTTCTTTTCAAGAAGAATGTTTTCGAAATTCATAAGATTAAAGTGTTGGGTCCAAGAAGTGATTGCCATTCCGAGCGAAGCGAAGAACCCATGCAACTTGCTGGAGGCGCTGGAATGTCTTCTCTATCAACCGCTGCTATAACTGTATAGCACGAGGTAATCCCTGCTAGCTATCCGCCTTCCCGAAAAAATCGAAAAGCGCCTGGCCCGGCTGGCTAAGCAAACCGGCCGCAGCAAAACCTACTACGCCCGCGAGGCCATCCTGAAGCATCTGGACGATCTGGAAGACGTTTATCTGACCGAGAAGCGGATGGAAGCGATTGAATCGGGCCGGGTAAACACCGTTCCGCTCGAAGACGTTATGCGCCAACATGGCCTGGAGTATTGAATTCGACCCTGAGGCCCGCCGCGAACTGGAAAAGCTCGACAAGCCGGTCTCCGATCGTATCCTCAAGTTCCTGCGGGAACGAGTTGCCCCCCTCGACGATCCCCGCTCCATCGGCGGACGGCTTCATGCGCCGCTAAGGCAGTACTGGAAGCACCGGATCGGAGACTCCTGCTTGATCGGTTCCCTCAAAGAAGACCCCTTGGTCATGCTCGTCGTTCGCCTGGACCATCGGCGGGAGAGATACAAACGTTGAAACATGTCTTTCGGCGCGAATTCAAGGGTGCAAATCCGCGCCCAGGAATCACTTCCCGCGCGCCGCCGCCGCCACTGCCTCTTTGCTCAAGTCGCAATTGATGCAGCGCTGAGTCCACAGCCGGTGCCCAAACACCTTGCCGCAGCGCGGACACTTCCACTCCGTGAGCCACCACCCGCCGGCGAGATACACACCGACCCAGCCGATCAGAATCGCTAAGTCTGCGGGCTCTCCCAACTTCAGCTTGCCCACCGCGAAGCCCAGAAACAGAAAACTGACAAACAGCACCACGACCAGATTGCGCCGCGCCACGTAGCTGTGCCAGGCGCGGCGATAGCGCTCCGCCTCGCTGGGGCCGCCTTCTCCCGGCGGCTTGTCGGTTTGTCTTCGTCGATGTAAAAGGCTCATGGAGAGAAGCGGCGTATTCGCCCATCAGAGGCGCTGAGAAAATTCGAGACGGACCCGAACCTACTCTCTACAGTTTATTCGCCTTGGGATTGTTCGCGTCGGAATAATCGTAGAATCCTTTACCACTTTTGCGACCGTACCATCCTGCCATCACCAACCGCTTCAGCAGCGGGGGCGAAGCAAAGCGCCGCTCTTTGAATTCGTCGTACATCACGTGCGTGATGTAATACGTGGTGTCGAGGCCGACGAAATCGAGCAAAGTAAACGGCCCCATGGGGTAGCCGCAGCCGAGTTTCATCGCGTTGTCGATATCTTCAATCGACCCCACGCCCTCTTCATAGGCGCGAACGGCGTCGAGCAAATACGGCACCAGCAGCCGGTTGACGATGAACCCGGTCTTATCCGAAGTGCGCACCGGGACCTTGCCCAGCTTCTTTCCGAACTCATAAGCGGTTTTGTAAACATCATCGGCAGTAGCGATCGTGCGCACCACTTCGACCAACTTCATGAGCGGCACGGGATTAAAAAAATGCAATCCGATGAAGCGCTCCGGGCGCTTCACCGAAGTCAAGAGCTCGGTCACCGAAATCGAAGACGTGTTCGAAGCGAAGATCGCACTTTTCTTTACTACGTCATCCAGCGAAGCATACATCTTCTTCTTTTCTTCCAGGTTCTCGATGATGGCTTCGATAATAATGTCGCAGTCGGCGAGATCAGCCTTGCCGGTCGTGCCCTTCAGCCGCGCGCGGATCGCTTCTTTTTGCTGGGACGTGATCCCGCCCTTTTCGACCGGACGCTCGGCAAACTTCGCCAGAGATTTTTCGATGCCGGCAAAGCCCTTGTCGAGAAACTTCTGTTCGACCTCGAGCACGGTGACGTCGAACCCAGCCGTCGCACAGACCTGCGCGATGCCAGAACCCATCAGGCCACAACCGAGAACTCCAACTTTCTTGATTTCCATCACCCTTCTCGCTTACGTTCTAATTCGGATTGTCGAGGGCCAATTTCGTTACCAGCCTGGTGCGGGAAGAGAACATGGTACTGGCAAACTATTTTTTCTGTTTGCTGAATTGGCAACAGGTCCATATTTATGGCACACATGGGATACTAACCGTTATGAAGCAGGATTGCATTCGCACCACGGTCGACATACCCGCTCCGCTCTACCGGAGGCTCAAAGCGCAGGCCGCTGCGAACGGGAGCTCGGTGCGCGACCTGGTCCTTGCCGGGGTGCAGAGCGTACTGCTTCAAGCGCGGCGGCCGCGCCCGAAACGAGTGCAATTCCCGCTGATCGCCTCCTCCGGCCCCAAGGTCGACCTCACCAACGAACAAATGTATGAACACGTTGAATTTCCTTGATTCGAACGTTTGGCTGGCCCTGATTTGGAGCCGGCGCTTTTTTCTGCCGTTTCACTCAGCTCACCGTCCTCCGCTTGCTTACCACTGAGTCGGTCATGGCCAAAGAAACCAAGACCATGGCCGAAGCCTGGTCCTTGTGGGACCGCGTATGGGCCGACCCGCGCATCGCCTCCCTGCCCGAGCCCGACCATCTCGAAAAAGAATTTCGTTCACGTTCGAAGATTTCGAGCCGATCCCACAAGCTTTGGGCCGACGCCTACCTTCTCGCCTTCGCAGCCGCCTCCGGCTTGAAGTTCGTCACCCTTGACCGAGCCCTTCACGCCCGAAGCGACGACGTGCTCGTCTTATAGACTCAGCGTGACGATTTGAGTGTGCGGTGAGGGAGCTGTCGCGCAAACCTGCGCCATGCCGGAACCCATCAGGCCACAACCGAGTATGCCTTCCTTCTGAATTTCCGTCGGGATTCCCACCTCAGAAAAGATCAAGATCACTGGGCGCCATGCCCAAGCTTGCCCGATTTCTCCATGGCCCCCGGTTTCGCAGCACGAGCCAACAAGCCACTGCGAAGGACGCAGCAATAGCGCTCATGGTAATCACGACCGTCACGCCGGATTCTTCAAACCCGAGTCCCAAGCTTCAGGCGACCAACTCAAACATTGACTCGCAAGCGTGGGAATCTATTTTGCATAAGACGTACAGAAAGCCGGCACTCAATCATGGGCCGAGGATTCAGGCAAAAACTTCCTAAGAAAACTGATCTACGTTTGTTGTTTCACGCGACTCAGCCCCGCCCACTAGTTGAAGCTCTCGACAATCATCGCAATCCCCTGCCCGCCGCCGATGCAGGCCGTAGCTAGCCCATACTTTTTCTTCCGTCGGCGCAATTCGTATAGCAACGTAATCACGAGCCGCGTCCCGGTTGCGCCCAGCGGATGCCCCAGCGCAATCGCGCCGCCATTCACATTTACTTTTTCGCGATCGAGGCTCAACTCTTTCTCGACGGCGAGATACTGCGCCGCGAAGGCTTCATTCACTTCCATCAGATCGATGTAATCCAAATTCAGCCCAGCCTTTTGCAGCGCCAGCTTCGTCGCCGGCACCGGACCGCGCCCCATCAGCTTGGGCTCGACTCCGGCGATGCCCCAGCTCACAATTCGCCCCAGCGGTTGAATGCTTCGCTTGCGCGCTTCTTCGAGCGGCATCAACACCACGGCCGCCGCGCCATCCACGATGCCGCTCGCGTTGCCTGCCGTCACTGTGCCATTCTTGCCGAACGCCGCTTTCAGCTTGGCTAGACCCTCCATCGTGGTCTGAGGACGCCGGTGATCATCTTCCGTCAGCGCCTCTCCCGTAGGCTCGCCTTTCGAATTGCGCAGCGGCACGGGAACCAACTCCTCCTGAATTCTGCCTGCCTTGTAGGCCTCGTCGGCTTTCTGCTGAGAGCGTAGCGCCAATTCATCCTGGGCCTGCCGCGTAATGCCCTGCTGCTCGCCGTACAACTCGGCCGTGTTCGCCATGTACAAGCCGCAATAGCTGTCCAGCAGCGCCACCATGAGCGAATCTTCCATCTTGCCGCCGGGGGCCAGCGTAAAGCCGTCGCGGCCGCGGATGGTAAACGGAGCCTGCGACATGGCCTCCATCCCGCCGGCCAGCACAATCTTCGCTTCGTCCAGTTGAATCATCTGGGCTGCACTTACAATCGACTGCATCCCCGAGCCGCACAGCCGGTTTACCGTGAGCGCCGGAGTTTCAATCGGCAGCCCGGCGCGCAATCCCACGTGCCGCGCCCCGTAGAGCGCATCGCCCGTGGTCTGCTGCGCGTTGCCGAAGACGGCATGATCGAATTCTTTGGGATCGATTCCCGCGCGCTCGATCGCGCCCTTGGCCGCGACCGCGCCTAACTCCTGGGCCGAGAAATCTTTCAACTTACCGCAGTAGCGGCCGAAGGCCGTGCGCGCTCCACTTACGATTGCAATGTCACCCGGTTTCAACATGATTTTCTTGGCTACCCTTTTCCTGACACACAAGTCCTCGGAGCGGATCAAAAGCGATCATCAAACTGGTTAGTGTAGCAGCGGGTGAGGAGATTTGACCACCGATCTGCTCAATCCTTTCGCGGCTTTTCTCAGCGGGACGGCGCGGATTTTCTCCAAAGCAAAATCTTAGGCGCGGAGTTCACCCAGAACATCGGCGCGGCGCATACTGAGGTAGGCATAGCTGCGCGATTCAGTCTTCAAATATTTTTCTCCGCGGCTCGGCGTTCCTGTGTTGCACTCGGATCACGCCACCGCACCCGCCGCCAGCGCCGCCTTTAGCGCCACGATTTTGCCCGGCCCCTGCGCCAGCGAGGTCGCAAGCGCGAATTCCGCGCGGTTGATCACTTCGGTCACAATGTCTTCGGGATCGTAAGTCTCTTGCACCACGGCCTCGGCCAGACCCGCGGAAAATTCCATGGCGTGGCCTTTCTCGGCGCCTTCTTTCGGCGCCAAGAACACGCCCGCGATCAGCTTGCGCAGCTTCTCGACTGCCATCATGGCTTCCTTCTCGGGCGTGTCGCCTAGAACGATGGCGATGGTGGTCGTGTCGTAGCGGAAGGCTAGATCGTTGGTGCGGATGTTGGCGGTACATTGCTGCCCGATCTTTTCCATCGCGTTTTCGATGGCGGCGTCTCCATATTCTTTGGTCAGGGCCACGCTCTTGCCGAACTGCAGCAAGAGCACGGAGAAAGGCGTGGCATTCTGCACCGCGCGTTTGCTCTCGGCCAGGAGCAAGTCGAGATAGGACCCGCGCTTCAGCAGGCCTGATTTCTCGTCGGTGACCGAAAGATTTTTTACCAAGCGCCGCAGACCCGCGTTATTGAGCGCAATCACCATCTGATCGGCCAGCGTCTTCAGCACAACCGTATCGGTATGCGGCCAGGCCCGGGGCTTGTTGTGCAGCAGGGCCAGCATGCCCACGGAATCCTCTCCGTTGCTGAGAGGAAACGCCAGCAACGATATTGTCCCAAGTTCCGCCAGCGCGAGGCGCACAGCTTCCAAACCAACCGCCTTCTGAGCATCGGGAAGATTGAGCGGTTCGCCCGAAGCGGCAGAGCGAGATAGGTATAGATCTTGTAGGGCGCACATTACGTCTTTCATGCTCGTGGCTATGCTGCTCGAAGAATCGCTGCCTTTGATTCCTTTGCCGCAAAAATCTTGCACCGCCGTGGGAGTCTGGCCGGGAGTTCGCATCGCCGCCACGCACCGCGAAACTTCCCAGTGGGCGCCAATCTCGTTGACCGCAGTGCTCAGCACCGCCGCCGCGGTGGCCTGGTGGTACAGTTTGCGCGTGATTTCGGCCACGCGCGTGACGTTGCGCATCTCGGAGGAGGGATCGCCGGCCGCCGCCGCTTGCGCCACCGCCGGAGCCGAAACCGGTGCGGGCGAAGACGCCGGGGCGGCGGGCGCCGCTCCCGCATAACTCGGAGTGAGTCCCGCCGCCAGATAGAGCCGCTGCAAGTCTTCGTTGCGTTCTTCTTCGCGCGGAAATAATTCCTGAATGCGCTGCAGCCTCTCGACCGCTTTGTTGCGCATACCATATTGCACGAGAATTTCGGCCTGCAGCATCAGATCCTGAAGAGTGCCTGCGCCCAGAGTCGCCTCGCGTTGCTGATGCGGCTCGGGAGCCGCCTGGCTCGTCGCCGTGAATCGCGACGCGATGGCGCTGAATTTCTTTTCGTCAACCTTGCCTTTCAGCAGATCCAAGCGCTTGGCGTGCCCGGGCTCGTACGGATCCACCTCCGCGGCCCGATCCAGGCACTCGGCGGCTTTGACGAAATCTCCGGTGCTGCAATAAAGATCGAAGAGTTTGATCAGGGTCTGGCAATAATCGGCTTCGCGGTTGGAACCGTTGAAAAGCTCGCTGAGAAATTCGAGCATCTGGGTTGACGCGCGCCGGGTGCCGGCAATCTCCTGCATCACCGAAACAAATTGCCGGCGCTCGCCGCGCTTGGCCTGGAACTGCCCCAACTTTCGAGCCAAAGATACGGCAGCCTCGTCTTGATCGGCATCCACCAACTGTCCAATCAGGGCGGTCACTTGCTGCATGCGGGAGGGATTTTGCTCAAACAGCCGCCACACCACCGGCTCCGCTTCGGCGAAGCGGCCCGCAGCCAGCAGAGCTTCGGCATAAGTATCCTGCAGTTCGGGAGACTTGTGGCCCGCATTCACCTGCGATTCAAGAATGAAGATGGCCGCGCCGATCTGCCCCTGACCGAGCAGGCTGGTGCCATAAGCCAGGGCGATATCTGGGTCGGAGGAATCTTCCTGATAGGCGCGCTCGTACCAGGGGGCTGGATCGGCCCCGCCGGCTGCGGCAAGTTGCGCGACCTGCGAGAAGGCCGCGGCCGCGTCTTTGCCCTCGCCGACCTCCGACGATAGTTCGGCGAAGCGGAGCACGTTGGCCTGGTTGGGATCGAGGGTCACCACACGCTGCAGCACCTGCATCGCGGCTTCCTTGTTGTCCAGTTTCGCCAGGTCGCTTAACGCGGATTCATACGTGCCTACCGCCAGCTTTTTGTTCGAGCCTTCCAGTAACTGGCCGAAGCGGAATTTCTGCTCCCAAGTCGGATTGGCGTGCCGCGCCAGTTTTTTATAAGTGAGGCTGGCGCGGGTAGCATCCCCCGCCCTCACCTGGCGCTCAAACAACTCTCCCAGCAGGAGTTCCGCATCGCGCGTGCGGTTCTGCGACAGACACAAGTCTGCCGCCAACTGCCGCACCGTGTCGTTTTCCGGATCGTCGCGCAGGACCAGCAGATACTCTTCCAGGGCCTCCGCAGCTTTCCCCTTCTGCAGGAGCTTTTCCGCGCGTTCCACACGCCGCGTCAGTTCAGCTCGGTCGGCGCGGGTTATGTTCTCGGACATGGGCACTCTCTGGGCAGAGTACTGCTCCCTCGATTCTAGGAGGCGGCGATCGTGCCAGCAATCCGCAAGGCGCCGCCAGAGATTACGAAAGTCATCACCTTGAGATAGCGGTCTACCCTGCGAGCCTTTGTGACCCCTGTGGTTCAAGGTTTTGAATCTGGCCGGGGAAAGGTTGGGAGGACACCCGAACTTTTGCTATCGTGCCCCATGCATCTTGAAGGATCGGGCCCACCAGTGACGCTCGAACCGGCCCAGGAACAAGGTCTTCACCATCAACTCAGCGCCGGCCAGATGACCATGGTGGCGGTGGGCGGTTCGGTCGGTACCGGACTTCTTCTAGGCTCGGCCGCGGCGCTTGAGATTGCCGGCCCCAGCGTCATCCTGAGCTACGTCGTCGCCGCCTTCATCGCCTATACGGTCGCCATGGCACTCGGGGAACTGGCCAGCGTGCACCCCGGCGCGGGATCGTTCGGCCTTTACGGCCAACTTTATTTGAACCAGTATCTGGGATTTCTTTGCCGCGCGGGCTATTGGGCTTCGATTGCGTTCTCGATCGGAGCCGAACTCGTCGCCTCTGCCGCCTACATGGGCTACTGGCTCCCGGCGGTGCCCGCGGTGCTGTGGGTGCTGGTGTTTTCCCTGCTATTGATCGTCGTCAATCTGCGGAGCGTCGGCACCTTCGGACGCTTCGAGTTTTGGTTTTCCATGATCAAGTTTGCCACCGTGGTCGCGTTCATTTTGGCGGGCGCGGCCTTGCTCTTCAGCGGACGCGTCGCCCCTCAATACACCGCTCACGGCGGATTCTTTCCCGAGGGCCCAGTCGCCCCACTGCTGGCGGTATTCCTTGCCATCTATGCCTTCGGCGGAGTCGAGATGCTCGCCGTGACCACCGGCGAGTCGCGCTCCGCGAAAGATATCCCACGCGCCGCGCGCCTCACTTTCTTCCTGCTCGCCGGTTTGTATCTTGGCGCGATCGTTGTTCTGGTTGGCGTGATGCCGTGGAATCACGCCGGCGTAAGCGAGAGTCCGTTCGTCAGCGTGTTAAGGCTCGCCAAAATTCCGGCCGCGGCCTACTTCATGAACTTCGTGGTGCTCACGGCCGCACTTTCGGGGGCCAATGCCAAGCTCTATGTCGCTTCCCGCCTGCTGTTTTCCATGGGCCGCTCAGGATGGGCTCCGGCGCAAATGGGAAGATTGAATGCATCGGGCTCGCCCACATGGGCGCTTCTGGTCTCTTCCTTTGGCCTGGTAAGCGCGCCCATCATCGAGTACCTGGCTCCGAAGCAAGCCTTCCTCTACATTATGGGGGCCGCATTTTCGGGCCTCATTTTGTCCTGGGTGGTGTCGTTGGCCGCGCACGTCAGCTTCCGCTGGCGGCTCACGGCGGAACAAGTCCGAGCCTTGCCCATGCGCTCCCCGTTGGGAATTTGGGGATCGACGATCGGATTGGTCATGGTTTCGATCGCTATCACTCACACTTTGATAGCCTCGCGCGTGAATCGAATCGGTGGACTGATATTTTTTGTGGGACTGACGGCAGCCTACATCCTGCGAAAGCGCGCCCGGCAAGCCTCATAGGCCCCATAGAATGTAGAGACAGCCGAGGCGGCTGTCCAGACAAGCGCAGCGAGTCGCCGATCGCAGCCGGGCCTCAGTCTTGGCCGCAACCCCATTACCAACGTAAGGCCATCCAGATTTTTCCGCGACCCGCCGCTTCTCCGCTCGATTAGCCTTGATGCGGAGCACTTTCTCCAACTTTGATTCTCGCTGCCCCATTGATTCGCGCGCACGGCCGCCCCATCGAGTGGTGTGTCGTCGGCATCGGCGTCGGGATCTACCTCTTCTATCGCGGCTTTCGTTTATTGCAGCGGCGGCAACTTCTGCAGAACACGCCGATTTCCAAAATCCGCAGCGCCTCCATGGGCATAGTGCAACTCAGCGGCCTCGCGGTCGGTCCTTACACCCTGACTTCTCCGGTCACTGCCAGAGCCTGCTATTACTATCGGACGATCGTGTGGGAGTGGCGGCAGTGCGGCAGGAGTAAGCAGGAGGTCAAAATCGCCGCCGAATCCATGCATGTCCCTTTCTTTCTAGACGACAATACCGGCAAGATGATGATCGACCCCCGCGGCGCCGACCTCGATTTGCACTGCGACTTCCGGCAGGAATTCAGCGATTCGTTTTTTACCACGAAAGAAGCAGTTCCCGGTCCGGTGCGACTTTTCCTTTCGCGCCACGGCGTCAGCACTACGAACAAGATCAGGGTGGAAGAGTACTGCATCAAGCCCAAGAACGCGCTCTTCGTGCTAGGAACGCTGGCTGTCAACCCGGGGCTCGAACTGACTCGCGAGCCGTTTTACGATGAAAGTACAACTTCGCCCAGGATCGCGAGCGCGCTTTCGATTTCGTTCCGATCGATTCGAAGCGCAGCTCACATGGAGACGGCCGCTCCAGGAGCCGGCCCGGAGCGGAGCCGTGGGGTCCAACCGGCCGGAGCGAGGCGTCCCGAGGCATCGGTGCAAACGATTCGGCTTTCCGCCGCGACCGGCCCAAGCCAACTCGCCGCCATGACCCAGCAGCAGAAGATCTCTGCGGCGCTCGTGAAGGCGGGAATTTCAAGCCCGGCAGCGTGGACGGCGGCGGGAGTGACAAATTCACCGGCGACCGCGAATGAAAATCCTGAGATCTCCCAGCCCGGCTTCGATCCGCATCCCGCAGTGGTGCTGAAGAAGGGCGAGAACAATCCCGCCTTCCTTATCTCCTGGCGCAGCCAGCGCGAACTCGCCGCCTCTTTGGGATGGAAGTGCGCGCTCATGATCCTGGGCGGACCCGCGCTCGCGCTGGTGAGCCTGTACGGCTTGCTCGTCATAATCCGTTGAACGAAATGGATGACTGTCTTCGTGGCGAGGGTCGCAGCTACGCTCCCCGCTTGGTTTTCAACTCTGCCAGCAACTGCTCGATGCGATCTTCCTTTTCCAGCGCCGCGAGGCGGTCCTCCATGTTGTCGCCGGCAATCTCTGCCTTCGCCTGACCGACCGCTTCCGAGTGCGCCACCTTGCGCTTCATGCGGTCAAAGGCCGCGGCCTTCGAGCCGTCGCCCATGGCGAGGCGGGCGTCGCTGGCCTTGCCCACGGCGCGGGCGCGGCGATGCTGCGCGATCAGCAGATCGGCCTTGGCCTGCGCTTCCGTTAGTTTCTGCTCGAGCTGGCGTAGCGCCAACTTCAAGTTCTCCACCTGCGCCTTCTGATCGGCGACCTGCTGTTTGAAGTTCTCGGTCAATTCGCGATAGCTTTCGACGCGCTGCAGCGAGGCCCGCGCCAGGTCGTCCTGTTTCTTATCTACGGACAACTCGGCCTTGCGCATCCACTCCGCCACTTTGTCTTCGTTCTCTTTCTGCTTTTTTTCCAGCAGGTGCTGATCCGCGATCGCGATCGCCACCTGCGTCTTCACTTGCAGAAGCTGGTTCTGCATGTCGAGAATTACCTGCTTGATCATCTTCTCCGGCTCTTCGGCCCGGTCGATCAGGTCGTTAAGGTTGGCCCGGACTAATGTGGAAACGCGCTCTAGTAATGCCATGATGGACTCCTTTTTGTGAACAGCTTTCAGCTTCGATCTCCTGATTTCGTTTTGCCGCTTCACATTTGGGGCAGGTCTTTTGCCGCAAACGCACCGTGCTGCCGATGGCCATACCCATGCCCAGGCCAGTCCCGATCCAGATTGCCGCGTGACCCGCCATGACTCCTAACGCCACGCCCAGGGCTGCTCCTAGCGCGATGCCGAGCCCCATTCCTTTCGATTTGTTGGTCATAACTTCGCTCCAAGTACTGCGCCTCGCTGCTCTCGGCGGGACGGGCGAGGCGCCCGTCCCCATACGAACTGTTTCCACTCGAGCCATCTGACTCTTACTTCGCCACGTCCACGGCCGGCGGCTTCGGCCCGTGATCGCCGAGCTGGCGCACCTTGCCCAGCAAGTCGGCCAGCGGCATGCCCGAGAGCGTCTCGAACAGCGCCGGCACCTGCGCTGCCATCTTGGCGATGTCGCCGGTGATCTTGTTCATCCCGGAGGCATCGCCGTTGCCCGTCGAGACGATCGTGATCTTGTCGACGTTCGCCAGCGGACTGGCCAGCGCCTTCACGATCTCGGGCATGCTCGTGAATAAGCGATCGATCACCGCGGCTTGGTTGTACTCCTGGTAGGCCTCGGCTTTCACGTTCATAGCCTTGGCTTCGGATTCACCCTTCTTGAAGATGATCTCGGCTTCTGCCTCGCCCTGCGCGCGTATCGAGGACGCGTGGCCTTCGGCCTCAGCGATCAGGCGCTGCTTTTCGGCCGCCGCCAGCGTTTCGATGCGCTGACGCTCGATCTCCGCACCTTTCAACACAGTCGCGATCAATTCTTTCTCGCGGCGATTGATTTCGGCCTCCTGCACCTTCACCTGCTGCTCTTTCTCGATCTGCTGCACCTTGACCTGCTCGGCAACCACCTGCTGCTGCATGATGTTGGCCTGGATGTCATAGGCCTTGTCGGCCTGCGCCTGCTGGCGCTTGGTGACTTCCAGGAATTGTGCCTTCTTCACTTCGAGGTCGCGTTGCGACTCCGCCTGTTTGGCAAGAGACAGCGTCTCCGCCAGCACACGCTCCTGATCGGCCTGTGCCTTGGCGACAGCGGATTCGCGCTGGGCCAGCGCGCGCTTGATCGCGGTATCGCGGTCGGCTTCCGCCGTTGCAACGTCGGCGTCGCGCTTGATGCGCGCCACATCGGGCTTGCCCATGTTGGTGATGTACTCGTTCTTGTCACGCACTTCTTTGATGGTGAACGAAATCACCTCCAGCCCCATCTTGTTCATGTCTTCGGCGCAAGTGCCGCGCATGCGGCCGGAAACCATCTCCGGCTGCTTCACGATTTCTTCCACCGTGAGTTGCCCGATGATGCCGCGCAGGTGGCCTTCCATCACCAGCCGGATCAGCCCTTCGCGCTCCTGATCGCTCTTGGTGAGAAATTGTTCGGCCGCCGTCAGCACCGACTCGCGATCGGACTTCACCTTGATCTGCGCCACCGCTTCGACCGTCACGGCGACGCCTTGCTTGGTGTAAAGGTCCTGCTGTGGCGCGACGTCGAACGACATCAGTTCGAGCGACAGATCTTTGCAGATCTGCACCATGGGAAGCACCAGCGTCCCGTGCCCCTGCACCACGCGCGTGCCGCCCAGGCCATACACGATCAGCGCCTCGTGCGGCCCCGCCTTGCGATAGAGCCTGGCCATCGCGCTCATCAGGAACAGGATGACCATCACGCCCAGCCCAACGAAAATCCAAATCTCCACCATCCGCGACATCTCTGGCATAACGCCTCCTCTACGAATGCATATCCTGCGAACCACTCAAGCCTATTAATCCCACTGGCTAACGCAATACCGACGTATGCGACGGCTGCCGATTGAGGTTGTATTCGATCACCCAATTTCCCAAGTGGCTCACAAACCCGATCGTCAAATAGAAAACGCCGAGGAAGATCGGGGCGGCGAGCGCCGGCTTGACGGCGGCCTTCCCCACATCGCCTGCGATTGCGAACGCCACCCACAGGAAAGCCGCAATGCCCAGCGCCGGCCCCCAGGAATTTCCGCGCGCGGCCCAACCCTCGGCCTGCCAGATTGCGAATTGCGTTGGTTTTCGATTCATGGTTCCTCGCTACTCGTCGCCCGACATCTCAGTCCACAGGCGCACGTAGGCAATTCCCTTCTCGTAACGCGTGACCACAACCTCGGTCCCCTTCGCGATGGCGGAGCCATCGTCACTGCGCGCGCCGCACACGCGCCGCGTTCTCATTTGCGTGTAGATCATCTCGCCGGTTCCGCCGGCGCGGACGGAACTCGATATACGCCCCAGCACTCCCACCATCTCGTAATCCGCCGGATCCATATTCTCTTCGCCCGAGATCAGCACTTTGCTGAGGAACAAAAAAACAATGCCTCCGCCAACCAATCCGATCGCCACCGAAGCCAGCAAACCAAAACCAACCCACAACGTGGAATAGCGAGTCAGCAAATACCCTGCGCCGCCAAACCAGGCCAAGAAGGCCGTTAGGGTGACGAAGTTGAAAGGCGAAACGCTGTTCCCTTGCGCGTGCGCGAAAGCCGAATTGGCGCTAGCCGTTCGAGCGGCCGCCGCATGACTCGAAAGCGCAGACGCGGGCGCCGCGTCAGCGCCTGCCGGAGGCAAACGCGCTCCGCCCACGTGGGCGTGAGAGTGCGGCAGATGCAGCCGGCCGGTGCGCGCGCCCCCGAAAACGAACGAGAAAAAACTAAAGCAGAAGCCGACCGCAAAACAGATCAGGTAGAAATCCGCCCACGTCATCGAATCGTTCATCGGATGCTCCTCCCCTCCGCCTTGGCGGCGCGACCGCGGCCCGCACCGGGAAGATTCTCGCGCTGATTCTGGCGACGGCCCGGGCTTGCCGCCAACTCCGGCTTCAGGGCCTCAAGCAGCCGCTCAGCCAGGCCGGGCGTATCCAAAATCGCGCCCAGCAGCAGCAGGCAGCGGCGGGTATCTTTTTCGCGCGCAGCCTTGATCAAAACTTCACTCACCTCCGGGTCGCTCACGAAGCGCTCCGACCCCTGCAACAGCCAGACATCGAGCTGGCCTTCGGTCGTGCGCAGGTCGGAAGTCAACTCCGTGTGATAACCCTCAGGGTCATCCACCAGAAAGCCGGGATGCACCTGGAAGAACCTTGCCAGCAGCGCGCGCGACGACTGCGTCATGTGGGGGCGGGCCCCACTTTCGATCTGCGACAAATAGGACTGGCTGATGCCCTGGCGCAGTTGCTGGCGAATGGCCTTCACCAGTTCCTGCTGGGTCATGGGCCGGCCCAGTCCGCGCAACGAGCCTTCCACCTCGCGCAGGTAACGAATTTTCTCCCCCAGCTTCATATTGTATATCGCGATATTTATATTGCAATATGCGATACATGTCAAGAATTCGATTTGGCGTGTTTTGAGCGGGTTGCAAAGGCAGCAAACGCTGGGGAGCTTAGAGTCCGGCCTCGATGCGGGCGCGGGGATCGAGATAGTCGCGCAGCGCGTCGCCGATAAAGTTGAACGAGAGCACAGCCAGCATCACGGCCAGCGCGGGAAACAGCACCAGATGCGGCGCGTCGAACAGGTGCGCGCGCCCGTCGTTGAGCATGGCGCCCCAGCTTGCGGTCGGAGGCGGCACGCCCAGCCCGAGAAAGCTCATGGTGGCCTCGGCGAGAATGGCTCCCGCCATGCCGATCGCGGCCTGCACGATCACCGGCTGAATTATGTTCGGCAGAATATGGCGGACAATCACGTGCAGATCGCTTGCGCCCAGAGCGCGCGCGGCCTCAACGAACTCACGCTCCCGCGCGGCCAACACTTGCCCGCGAACCAGACGGGCATAGCCCACCCAGCCTCCGAGCGACAGCGCGAGAACCAGGTTGAATATGCCGGGCCCGCGAAACGCCACGAAGGCGATGGCCAGCAGAATCCCCGGAAAAGACAGGAACGCATTCATCAGAATGATATTCACGAAGCGATCAATGCCTCCGCCGTAGTAGCCGGCGATCGAGCCGATGATGAGGCCGAGGCCGAGCGAGGCCAGCACCACGCAGCTTCCCACCAGCATCGAGATGCGCGCGCCGTAGATGATGCGCGAGAGAATGTCACGGCCCAGTTCATCGGTGCCGAACCAGTGCGCGTGAGAGGGAGGATCGAGGCGCGCGGGCAGATTGATGGAGGCGGGATCCTGGGGCGCGATCCAGGGAGCGAAGAGCGCGAAGATCACGAATAGTACGACCAGCACAACGCCGGTTGCCGCCAGCGGATTATGGCGGACATTGACAGCAATCGACCGGCGGAACGTGATGTTGGTCGCAGACATGACGCCAAATATTAAATCTGCAATGCGGCCTTGAGGCCGCGTAGAAGTTGTGTTCTCATTGTGGGATGCTGGCGTGTAGGATCAGCATGCGCGCCAATCACTCCGCCTCTAGCTTACATTCTCAAGGAGAAAAATCATGAGCAAAGTCTCGTATATCCCGAAAGATTACAACTCGGTTACGCCGTACCTCGTGATCAAAGGCGCGGCCCAAGCTATTGAGTATTACAAGAAAGTCTTCGGAGCGACCGAAACCGTTCGCATGAACGGCCCGGACGGCAAGATCGGCCACGCCGAGTTGAAGATCGGCGACTCGCACATCATGCTGGCCGACGAAAACCCCAGCATGGGCGAGGGACACACCAGCGCGACTACCGTTGGCGGCAGCCCGGTGAGCCTCTACGTGTATCTTCCCGACGTCGACAGCGTGGTCAAGCGCGCCGCGGACGAGGGTGCGAAAATCCTGAAACCGGTGCAGAACCAGTTCTACGGAGACCGCAATGGCTTTATTCGAGACCCGTTCGGACATCTATGGGGCATCGCCACGCACGTGGAAGATGTTTCGCCGGAAGAGATGAAAGAACGGATGAAGAAGATGATGCCGGCGGCGTAGGGTGGTTTGGACTGGAGGCGGGGGAAATGTCCCGCCTCTCTATGTTATCGCTCGTGCCCCTCGTCCCGATTGGCGCGAGTTGCCCCCAAGTGGAAGCCTGCGTCGAGCAGGGTTGTGGCTTGACGTGGGCGCGCTCCTAAGTTCCTTCCTCCATATGTCGCAGGAGCATTGCATTCGCAGGAGCGTGTCCATTTTCACGCCAAACGCTTTTTCGATGCGGAGCGCCATGTCGCTGGAGAGGTCGGCCTTACCATTCAGCAGGCTGGACAGCGCAGGCCGGGCAACCTTAATTAAGCGCCCTCCCAGGGGGCGGTCACCGACCGGCCTGCGGGCTCAATGATTTCAGTTCGAATGAGGCCTCCGGGGTGGGGTGGATCTTCAGGGGAATAGCCCCGTTCCCTCTGCGCTCATGGTGTCTTCGGCAGAAGACACGGCGCTCGTGAGGTAAATTAGCCTAGAGCTGGAGAATTCTATCGGACGAAGGCTGACCGATAAGGCTAACCCAATCGAAACGAATGAGTACTTTGCCGCGAGAACGCGGCCGGCCAATCCGGCGAAGATCGCGCGGACTCTGAAGCGCGTGGGCAAGGGGAATGCTCCCGTTGAGGGAGATGAGCTTCGACCAGATTTCGCCGTTAAGCGGAAAAAGGGAGCGAGCAGAAGTTAGGCAACTCTTCGGACAAGCCGGTCTCGGGTTGATCGGATTCTCGTAATTCCCAGACAGCATCGTTGCTAACCCAATTCTCGCAAAAGACGCGAGAAATGGGGCACCCGGCGTCATTGCGACGGATCGCACTTTATGAATGCGCATCCTGCGCGACTCAAACGTGTCGAGTATGCCTCGTGGGGGCCCAAGGGGTGTTCCGACAAGTTACAGAGAAAATCGAGGAATCATAGCCACCAACCGCCATCTTCACTGCCTGATCCTAGGGTTCGCCACCGAGTACAGCACATCGGTCAGAAAGTTCACCGCGACGTACGTCAATCCAATCGCCAGGATGCAGCCTTGGACCAGGTAGTAGTCGCGGTTTGAGATGGCTTGGATGGTTAGGCGGCCGATGCCGGGCCAGGAGAAGATTGTTTCCGTTACGATTGCTCCCGCCAGTAGAGCGCCGAATTGCAGGCCCAGCACGGTGATGATGGGGATCATAGCGTTGCGCAGGGCGTGGCCATAGACTACCGTGCGCTGGGGCAGGCCTTTGGCGCGTGCCGTGCGGATGTAGTCCTGGCTTAGCTCTTCGAGCATGGAGGTGCGGACCATGCGGGTTAGGATGGCGGCTAGGGCTCCGCCCATGGTGATTGCCGGGAGGATTAGATTTGCTGGTGAGCCTGCGCCGGAGACGGGGAGCCATCCTAGTTTTATGGCGAAGAGAAGAATCAGAATCGGCCCTAGCGCGAAGTTAGGGAACGACAAGCCGAAGAGGCTTACTACGCTGAGCAGGCGGTCGTCCCAGCGGTTGCGATGCTGCGCGGAGCGCACGCCGGCAGGAATCGAAAGGATGATCGCTACGAAGAGCGATGCCAGCGTCAATTGCAGGGTGTAAGGATAGCGCTGGGCCAGCAGGCGAGTCACGCTCTGGTTGTAGCGGAACGACGGGCCCAGGTCACCGTGCAGGACTCCTTTCCAGTAGTGGATGTATTGCTCGCCAATCGGGGCATCGAGGCCGTAGAGGTGGCGCGTGGCTGCGATATCGGCTGGGGGCGCGCCTTCGCCGAGCATTTGCTGGATGGGGTCTCCCGGAACCAGGTGGATTAGCAGGAAGACCAGGCTCACCACCAGCCAGATTACTGGCAGAGTGTAGAGGACGCGTTGGAGGAGAGCTCGCAGCATTTGGGCTCCGGGCTTTCGGATCGAAATTGTAATTCTAGAGCAAAGGCGAAGCCGTGATCTCGGAGCCAACGCTCAACAGATGGCTCGTAGCACCACCGAGGGGCATCGGTCCTGCGGCCCGCAAAGGACGCGGGACTCCGGGTGACAAATCAAACACACCCCCCCGACGAAAAATGTCTTGTCCGCAGCCCGAAAGCCGAAGCCCGAAGCCCGCTCCTCAGTCTCCCGACTGCTTTGCGGTTTCGGCTTTGCCTTCGACGTTTTCCAGCTTTTCGATTTTTACTCGGGCGATGCGGTGGCCTTCCATTTCTTCGACCGTGTAGCGATGGCCTTCGTATTCGAAGGATTCGCCGGGGCCCGGGATTTCCTGCAGGCGCGCCAGAACGAATCCTGCCAGGGTTTCGAAACCGGCGTCGCGCGGCAGAATCAGTCCGTGTTGAGTTTCGAGGTCGCGGATGTTCACCGAGCCTTCGAGCAACAGAAGCGATTCATCCTGCAATTCGGGCTGCGGCGCGGCGATGTCGAATTCGTCTTCGATATCTCCGACTAGCTGCTCAAGAATATCTTCAACCGTGATTACGCCGGCGGTCGATCCGAACTCGTCGACTACTACGGCAAGATGCCGGCGGCGCTGTTTGAATTCATCCAGCAGTTCGGCCAGCACTTTGGTTTCGGGGACCACCAGCACGTCGTGCATGATCTGACCAATTTGAGTACGGGCAATGCGCGTGGCCAGAGGCTGTCCCAGATTGACCAGCCTTAGCCGCACCCAGCGGACCAGCTCTTTATAGTAGAGAACTCCGACGATGTGCTCAGGGCCGCGCTGCGGATCGTAGACCGGGATGCGCGAGTGCTGGCCTTCGACCACGCGGCTCAGGGCTTCATCGAGCATTAAATCGGAGGGCAGCGAAAAAATATCGGGGCGCGCGACCATGACCTCGCGGACGGTGATGTTGTCGAGTTCGATGGCGTTGTGGATCATCTCCTCCTGCGACTCGGGAATCTGGCCGAGTTGGCGGCTGGCGGTGACGATGAGCTTGAGTTCGTCGGGGGAGTGGATGGGTCCGCCGCGGCGGCCGTCGCGGGCGCCGAAAGCCCGCAACACCAGACCTCCGGAGCGTCGCATAAAATACAGCAAGGGCCGCGTGAGCGTGAGAAAGGCTTCCATGGGCGCGGCCACCGCGAGCGCAATTTGTTCCGAGCGCTGCAGGGCCAGCGTCTTGGGGACGAGTTCTCCGAGCAGCACGTGCAGGTAGGTGATCAGGCTGAAGGCGATGACGATGGCGATGCCGTGGGCGTAGACGGCCGCGTGCGGAATTTCCTGCACGAAGCGCAGCGATCCGACCAGTTGCGCAACCATGGGTTCGCCGATCCAGCCCAGAGTTAGGCTGACCATGGTGATGCCGAGTTGGACGCCGTTCACGACTTCGTCGAGATGCTGGTGCAGGCGTTGCACGATGCGGGCGCCGGTGCGGCCCGAGGCGATAAGTTGTTGAATGCGGGTATCGCGCACGCTGACCAGCGCGAATTCCGCCGCCGCGAAAAACGCATTCGCCGCCACCAGGAGGAAGATCAGCAACACCCGGAGCAGCACAAAGGCGATCATGGATTGGGTAATTTTAGCATTCCAGAAGACGTGGGGACCTTCGTGGCCCTGCTTTAAAAGCTTAAATACGGGGGGACGCTGGGGTTCACAGGGTAAAACTATTCGCGCACGGGCTAACCTTTTCTCGGTGAGGATGGTCTAATTTAAGCGAGTCGTGAATCGCGGCGATCGTTCTTTCTTTGCTCACGAGCTTTCTTCGGTCATAAATCTCTGGAACTAATAGAACTCAGGCTGCGTACAAGAGAGTGCAGAGATCCTTCGGGGCCGCAAAACACGGTCCTTCAGGATGACAAATTCAGGGCTCGAAGCGCATTCAGGAGGCGGTTGTGAACGGGAACGGAACGAAGAAGAAGCGGCGCAAACTTTTCATTTGGGGCGGCATTGGCTTGGCGATCGTGCTGCTGATCGCAATCGGAGTCTTCGCGGCCACGCGCGGCGGCACCAAGATCGATCCGACCAAGCTGGCGAAGGTGGAGCGGGGAGACTTGGCCAAAAGCGTGGTTGCGACCGGCAAGGTCACGCCCATCACCAAGGTCGAGGTGAAGTCGAAGGCCAGCGGCATCGTGAAGAAGTTGCTGGTGGAATACGGCGACACGGTCAAAAAAGGGCAACTGCTGGCGCAACTCGACAAGGTCGAAATTGAGGCGCAAGTGGCCCAATCGCGCGCGGCTCTGGATGCGGCCGACGCTAACTTGACCAGCTCGCAGGCGGATTACGAACGGTCCAAAGTGGACGCCGAGGGGCCGGACGTTCCGCTGCTCAAGCGCGCCTATGACCGCGCCGTGGGCATGGCAAAGGATGGAGTGGTTTCCGCCTCCGCACTCGACGACGCCGAGAAAAACTACGAGATGGCGCTGAACAAGCAGAACGTCTCCAAGGCGCAGATGACGGTGCTGAAGGCGAAGATCGCGCAATCCCGCGCGCAGGTGGCGCAGGATCAGGCCAATCTGAAGCAGTTGGAGGAGCAACTCAGCTACACCGATATTGTTTCGCCCATCGATGGCATCGTGCTCTCGCGCGACGTGGAGATGGGCGATGCGGTCAGTTCGATTCTCGTGCTCGGCTCTTCGGCCACGCTGGTGATGACGCTCGGCGATACCAGCGAGGTCTATGTGAAGGGTAAGGTGGACGAGAGCGATATTGGCAAGGTCTATCTCGGCCAGCCCGCGCGCATCAAGGTGGAGTCGTTCAAAGACAAAACTTTCACCGGCAAGGTCACGAAGATTTCTCCCATGGGCGTCGAGAAGGACAACGTCACTACGTTTGAAGTGCGGGTTTCGATTCAGAATCCCGGCGGCGAACTGAAAGCTGAGATGACCGCCAACGCTGAAATTATTCTCGAAGAGCACAAGAACGTGCTGCAAATCCCAGAAGGCGCGATTCTCTACGATAAAGATAAGCAGGCTTCGGTCGAGATCCCAGATCCGAAGGGTAAAGAGGGCAAAGACAAAATAGCGGTGACGATTGGTATTTCGAACGGAGCCAAGACCGAAGTGCTGAGCGGATTGAAAGAGAGCGATCAGGTCGTACTGCAGTAAAGCGGGCTTCGGGCTTTGGCTTTTGACTCGACTTTCGGCTCTTCGGGGCGATGCTCTATGCATAGGCTTCAGACCTTCCGCTTCACGATTCGGTTTCGATTCTACTTCGCGTTGCTGGCGATTGCGGCTGTGCTGCTGGTTACTGGCGCGGCGTTCGCCTCTACGCCGCAAGGCACATTCGACAAATCTTTTGCGGTGGGCGGGCCGGTGAATCTGGAAGTGTTCACGCACTCGGGCGACGTTGCGGTGCACCGCGGACCGGCCGGTTCGGTTTCGATTCACGGCAAGATTTTCGTCGGAGACCGCTGGCTCTTCGGCAACCGGCACGGCGATGTGAGCGAGATTGAGCACCATCCTCCACTGCGGCAGGAGGGAAATAGCATCCGCGTGGATTACGTGAATGATCGCAATATCTCGGTGGACTATGAAATCACCGTGCCCGAGGAAACGGCGGTCCGGATTACCAGCGGGTCAGGGGATTTAACCATTGATGGAACACGCGGCAAAGTCGAGTTGCAGAGTGGGTCGGGTGACGTGAAGCTCTGGCGCGTGACGGGAGAAATTCGCCTGCAAAGCGGATCGGGCGACGTGCGGGCGCGTGAGATCGCCGGCGCAGTGCGGGGCAGCACCGGCAGCGGCGAGGTTGAACTGGAAGAAACTGGAGCGGGCGATATCGATCTCCATACCGGCTCGGGCAACATTACGGCTCGCGGAATTCATGGGGCATTTCATGCCGACACGGGCAGCGGAGACATTACGGCCGAGGGTACACAGGCCGGCGCCTGGGAAATCCGCACCGGATCGGGGAACGTGCACGTGCGCTTGCCCGCGAGCGCCGCCTTCGATGCCGATCTTTCCAGCAGTTCGGGCACGATCGAGGTCGTTCCTGCGCTTACGACGACCGTGCAGGGGCGCGTACAGGAGGACCGCAAGAGGATCGCCGGCAAAGTGCGCGGCGGAGGCCCTGTGGTGAAAGTACACACCTCCTCGGGCGATATACATCTTGAGTAAGGGTTTGGCGCGTCATCCCGAAACCCGGCGCACTTCAGCCGGGTAAGGGATCTGCCTTCGGACAAAGGCCCGCGCGTTGGAGATCCTTCGCTCCACCTGAAAAGCGGCTAGGCTCAGCCGACGCCACCGGGAGAAATCCAAATTAAGCCAGCGCCAATTACCTCCGTGCCTTGACGGATGGTTACGCTCCGGTTACTTTCGATGCACTGGGAAGATTTTGTCTTCCATTCATGAGGGAGCTTTGGCGCACCGTCCGATTATTACTCTGACCACCGACTTTGGCAGCAACGATCACTTTGTGGGCGTGATGAAGGGCGTCATCCTGGACATTGTGCCGGAGGCGGAGATTGTCGATATCTGCCATTCGGTGCAGGCCTTCGATGTGCTCGATGGCGCGCTCACCATCTCGCAAGCCTATTCTTATTTTCCTTCGCACACCGTGCACATCGTGGTCGTCGATCCGGGCGTGGGCACGGCGCGGCGGCCGATCTTGGCCTCGAGCGACAAATATCATTTCGTGGCTCCCGACAACGGAGTTCTTTCTCTTGTCTACGCGCGCGAGAGCCGCATGCACGTGCGCCATATCACAGCCGAGCACTACTTTCTGCAGCCCATAAGCAACACCTTTCACGCTCGCGATATCTTTTCTCCGGTCGCCGCCTATTTGGCCAAAGAGGTTGACGCGCTCAAGTTCGGCGAGGAAATCGAAGAATACGTCAAGTTCGCTGCGCCGAAGCCGCGAGCGCTCGATGAGAACCGCTTGCGCGGAGTCGTACTGAAAGTGGATCGCTTCGGCAACCTGGTCACCAACATTACGCCGCAAGACGCTCCCATGCTTTTCGAAGCCGGCGCCAGCGGCTTCAAAATCGTGGTCGGCTCGCGCGAGATTACCGAACTGCGCCATGCCTACGCCGAGGGCGCTCCCGGAGAAGTCATCGCTATTCTCGGCAGCATGGGCTTTCTCGAGATCGCGGCCAACCGCAGCGCAGCTGCGCAATTGACCGGTGTGGGCAAGGGCAACGAGGTGATCGTCGTTCTCGGCGAAGCCGCCGCGGCCGGCAAGGGCGCTTAGCTTTTTCTTTAACTCGCCCTTATAAGCTCTTCGGCTTGGGATGGACATAACGCTCCATCTCGCCGGTCCATTTCAGAAAGCGCCAGAGACTGGCGCGCTCCCGCCACATGAACTCCCAAAACTCCAGAAAGCCGATCTGCGTCATCTTGACCCCGCAGTAAGTCTCGATGCGCCACAGCAGATAGGGACTTCGCCACGGAGTCAGGCGATGGCCTTTGGTGGCGTTCCACAGGAAACGGAGCGAGTAGCGCATGAGTCATGATAACCACAAGCGAGAGAGCATTGTCATCCCTCGCGTTGCTCGGGATGACCGCAGGTTAGCCAGGTTAGCAGGTTAGCGTGCGCGCTTTCGGGGCAGCGTCGGCATGATAAAATCCTCACGCCGCTGGGGATTTCCATTTCATGTCCAACGCAGATGCCCGCCAGAAAGCCGAAGGCTGCTACTATGCCGCGCTCGATCTGATGGCGGATGGCAAGCCGGACGAAGCGGTCGCCGCCTATCGGGAAGCGTTAGCGATCGATCCCACTTTGACCGACGCTCGGCATGGGCTCGCGCGCGCGCTGCAAGATTTGCAGCGATACGACGAAGCTATCGTTGTGGCGCAGCGGATTACCGAACTCGATCCCGACGATGTGCTGGCGCACACCAGCCTGTCGGTGCTTTATCAGAAAAAGGGAATGATTCCGGAAGCGGAGGCTGAAGGAGCCAAGGCGCGAGTATTGGGATGGAAGCAGCACTTGAAGAAGAGCTAGCTGTCCGCGGTCAGCTCTGAGGCCTCAGCTTTCGGCGTTCCGCAGCGGCACTGGCGCCGTTTGTACGAATGAAGCTGACGGCTGACGGCCCCTACAGTTCGTACTTCTTCATCAAGTGCCGGAACGAGCGATAAGAAATGCCGAGCAGGTCGGCAGCTTTGGTCTGCACTCCGTTGGAGCGGTCGAGCGAACTTTGCAAGAGCGCTCGCTCAATGTTGGCTATGTAGTTTTCCATGCCGACGCCTTGGGGTAGAACGGCATCGGGGGCGATCTCGCCCATGCCTCCCGGAATTCCCGCGCCGGCGGCCGCAGCCTTGGCCTTGGGGCGTTCCACGGGCAGTTCCACGTGCAACTCGTTCGACATCTCAAGGGCCACGGCGCGCTCCACAGTATTTTCCAGTTGGCGCACATTGCCGGGCCATTCGTAACCGCACAGCGAGTCGAACGAATTTTTGTCGACGCGCAGGATGCTGCGGCCGGCAGCGCTGGCATATTTTTTTAGAAAATGATTTACCAGCAGCGGAATATCTTCCCGGCGCTCGCGCAGGTTCGGCACTCTAATGGGAATTACGTTCAGCCGGTAGTAGAGGTCTTCACGAAAGAGATTTTCAGCGACGGCCCTATCGAGATCGCGATTGGTCGCCGCGATCACGCGCACATCGATCTGAATCTCGCTGGTGCCGCCCACCGGGCGCACGCTGCGCTCCTGCAGCACGCGCAGAAGTTTCACCTGCATGGCGAGAGTCATCTCGCTGATTTCATCGAGAAAGATCGTGCCGCCGTCGGCCACTTCGAAGAGCCCGCGCTTGTTCTGGTTGGCGCCGGTGAATGCTCCCTTCAAATAACCGAAGAGTTCGCTTTCCAGTAGCGTCTCGGGAAAAGCTCCGCAGTTCACCGAGACGAAGGGCTGCGTCGCGCGCGGCGAGCAGATGTGGACGGCGCGCGCCACAAGCTCTTTTCCCGTGCCGCTCTCGCCGTGAATCAAGACCGTACTCGCTGTGGAAGCAACCGTACGTACGGTTTGCTTCAGCTTTTCCATGGCCGGGCTGGAGCCGATGATGTTGTCGAGCGAATTGTGCGCAGCGGCGTCGCGGCGCAAGGCGAAGTTCTGCTTGCTCAGCACGATTTTTTCGAGCGAGCGGTTGACGGCTAATTTAATTTCGTCCACTAGGCCGGGGCTCTTGCGAATGTAGTCCGAGGCGCCCCCGGCTTTCACGGCTTCGACGGCGGCTTCATAGTCTTCGACCGCGGTGATCAGAATTACGGAAGAATCGGGCGAGACCCGGTGCGCGTGGCGCAGGACCTCGATGCCATCGATGTTCGGCATCTTGATGTCGGTGATGATGAGATCGTAAAGTGCGCCATCGATCTTATTTTTCGCCGCCTGCCCCGACTGCACGGTTTCGACTTTATGGCCCTCGCGGCGCAGGGCGATATCAAGCATTTCGCAGATGGAGCGCTCGTCGTCGCAGACCAGAATGTTAGCCACGCCGCCCTCCTTCCGCTGCCGCCGTGGTGGCCGGCCCGGTAGAGTGCATGACAGGCAACGAAGATGCATTGACATCCGTAGTTTGAGGCGCGGCTTTCCGCTCCGCATCCAATCGACGCAGCTTGAGGATGAAAGTTGTTCCCTGCCCCGTCCGAGAGCGGGCCCACACCTTGCCTTCGTGAGCTTGCACGATCTGATACACGATGGCCAAGCCCAATCCGGTCCCGCCCTCGAATGTCGATTGAAAGGGTTCGAATACTTTCTCGGTCTGCTTCGGTGTCATGCCCATGCCGGTATCGGCAAAACTGATCTGCCAATCGTCGCCGGAGATCTCGATGTCTACGCGCAGCGTGCCGCCCTTGCGCATGGCGCGGACAGCATTCTCGCTGAAGTTCCAGAAGACCTGCTTGAGCCGGTCTCCGTCGGCCAGCACCCAGGCCTCGGGAACAGAGTAATGGCTCTCGACCGTGATACCAGTATTTTCGGCGGTCATGCGATGGCGCACCAGAGTGAGCGTGTCTTCTAATAAGCGAACCAGATCGGCTCTGTCGAAGCGGTACTGTTTCCCGCGGGAGTAAGCCAGAAAATCGGTGATGATGGCGTTCAGCCGCTGCGATTCGCGAGTTACGATGTCGAGCAGTTGCCGATGTTCCGCGTTAAGGTCGGGAATGCCAGAGAGCATGCTGACCGAGCCGGCGATGGAAGTAAGCGGATTGCGAATCTCGTGCGCAATGGCGGCGGCCAGGCGGCCAACCGCGGCCAGACGGTCCTGCATGCGGACTTCGCGCTCCAGCCGCCGGATGCCGGTGAGATCGTCCAATACGTAAACATAGCCGAGCGCGCCGCGCTTGGGCACGTTTAACGCGGCCACCCGCACCCGAAATGTCTTGCGGAATTTTCCGGCCGCATCGAAGCGCACTTCGGCATGCGCGTCTTCCGATTCGGCGTTGGGTAGCGCATCGAGGAATAACTGGTTGACGGCCGTTCCCAGTAGCTCTTCCGGGGCGCACTCCAGGAACTTCTGCGCCGCGCTGTTGACCAGGGTTATGCGGCCATCCAGTCCCGTGGTAATCAATCCGCTGCTGATGGATTGAATGATATTTTCGTGCAGAATCTGGAGATTCTCCAGCGCGCCACTGGCGTCTTTGAGTTGCACTCGCGCCTGTCGCAACTTGGCCGCCAGCAAACCCGCAAGGTAGGACACCGCAAGGAACGCGAACAGGTTTACAAAAATAATAGCCTGCAGCGCCTTGAGCCCGGGGTGCGTGATGCAGTAGGAGCGCACGACTCCGTAGTAGTTGAGTTCGAGAACTGCGCCGTACAAAATAAACGCCAGCGCCGCCACCAGATACGCCCACACTTGCGGAAGCAAAATACCGGCCACGATGATGACCAGCGGGTAGAGAAAATTCAGCGAGCTGTCCCAGCCCCCCGTCTCGTGGACGACCAGGCTGACCAGGAACAGATCGGTGAGGACCTGCAAAGACGCCTGCAAGCGATGCTCCCGCCAGAAAGAAAGCAGCATCGCGTAGAAAAGAGAAACGGTGTACCAGAGCAGGATGGTGCTGACAAAAAGCCGGAGGGGCAGTGAGGTGGGCGTTAAGCGAGCCACCGCCAGCTGGATGCCGAGCAAAAAGGTAAGGATGAGAATCCGTACTTTGACCAGCCACGCCAGCCAACTGCGCTCGTCGAACGTCGATTGCATTGAGGTCCCGATGGTCCGAACACAGATCCGAAGACGGATCAAAAAAAAGCATCCGCAACGTTGGAAACATCCGGCGAAGGTCAGGGCCGCACCGGACAATCGCTTGATCTTTCGTCCCGCCTGCCAGACGAACGAACCCTTGAGCTCTCGGCGCTGGAGTGGGAAGGCTGCGCTGATCTGGCCTTCCAAGCAGGTTTCTCCACGGAGCCGCAGTTCCCCTAGCCGGCTAACTTGGCGATCATGGCGAAGAGCGGCATGTAGAGCGAAATCACGATGCCGCCGACGGTGACACCCAGCACTCCGATGATCGCGGGTTCGAGCATGGCGAGCATATCTTTGGTGGCCGCATCCACTTCCTCTTCGTAGAAGTCGGCGATCTTCTGCAGCATGTTGTCCATGGCGCCGGTCGCTTCGCCCACGCCGATCATCTGTGTCACCATGTTGGGGAACACGCCGCACTCGCGCAGTGGGTCGACGATGGTACGGCCTTCTTCGATGGCCTTGCGCACCTTCATCAGCGCCTCTTCCAGCACGGCGTTACCGGAGGTTTTTGCAGTAATGGCGAGTCCTTCAAGAATCGGCACGCCTGAGGTGATCAGAGTACCGAGGGTGCGAGTGAATCTTCCCACGGCGATCTTGCGCAACAGGCTCCCGATAATCGGGATGTAAAGCAACATTTTGTCGAAGTAATAGCGACCGCGCGGGTGCTTGCGGATTTGCTTAATGCCGAAGACCAGGCCGATCGTGCCGCCAATAAACACCCACCAGAAACTCCCCACGAACGCGCTGAGTCCGACCACGATGCGAGTTGGAAGAGGCAGCGCGACGTTCAGTCCGGCAAAGAGGTTGGCGAAAATAGGCACGACCCACTTCAGCAGCGCACCGACAATCAAGGTCGCAATGCTGACGACGGCCACCGGATAAATCAGGGCCGACTTGACGGCCCCGCGCAGGCGAACGGCCTTCTCCACGTAGGTTGCCAGGCGCTGCAGAATGATGTCGAGAATACCGCCGGTTTCGCCGGCTTCGATCATGTTGGTGGTGAGGTCATCAAAGACGTTGGGGTACTGGCGCATGGCATTGGCCAAGGTTGCGCCACCCTCCACCGTGGTGCGGACCCCGGTGAGAACCTTCATGAAAGCCTGATTCTCCTGATTGGCGGCGAGGATTTCGAGACACTGCACCAGGGGCAAGCCGGCATCGATCATCACCGAGAACTGACGGAAGAAAATCGCGATATCTTTGGTCGCGACTTTGCTGCTTCCGAAGGTGGGCATGACAAATTCTTTGCCCTTTTCGCGGATTGCTCCCGGCGTAATGCGCTCGCGCCGCAATTGCTGGGTGAGAATCTGCTTGTTGGGTGCCGACCGCTCTCCGGAAATCTTTTGTCCGGTAGCATCTTTGCCGGAAAATGTGAACACTGGCATGGTTTTAGCCTCTCCTCAACGTTCGTCGCTAATTTCTGAAAACCTTCGCAGCTGCTCTTAACCCGCTATGGTTGCTGCTTTCGTCGTGCATTCTTTTGCGTGATCTTCCCTACCGCTTGCCTACCGCTTGGCTGGTGCCGCTCCACGCGCCATCGCCGGCGCAGTCCCAGCCCCACGGTTGGTCAAACTGGCGCCGCGGTTAATCATTTCTTGCAGCTCATCCGGATTGCTCGACCGCTGCAGGGCAACTTCCAGGGCTATCTGCTTTTGGAAGTAGGCCGTCGCCAGCGCCTGGTTGAAGGTCTGCATGCCGAACTTATCCTGTCCCGACTGCATCGCCGAATAGACCTGGTGAATTTTGTCTTCACGAATCAGGTTGCGCACGGCGGGGTTGGGAATCAGAATCTCCATGATCATCGAGCGGCCCTTGCCGCTGATGGTAGGCAGCAGGGTTTGGCACATGACGCCTTCGAGCACCAGCGAAAGCTGGGCGCGAATCTGGGGCTGCTGGTGCGCCGGGAACACGTCGATGATGCGGTTGATGGTGGAAGTCGCCGAGTTGGTGTGGAGCGTGCCGAAGGTTAAGTGGCCGGTTTCGGCGATGCGCAGGGCCGATTCGATGGTTTCCAAGTCGCGCATTTCGCCGATCAGCACCACGTCTGGATCTTCACGAAGAGCGGCGCGCAGAGCGTCGGTAAAGCTTTTGGTATCGGCGTGGAGTTCACGCTGGTTGACCACGCAATTTTTATTCATGTGCACGAACTCGATTGGGTCCTCGATGGTGAGGATGTGGTCGTGGCGCTCGCTGTTGATCTTGTCGATCATCGCCGCCAGCGTGGTGGACTTGCCGGAGCCGGTGGGCCCGGTGACCAACACGAGGCCGCGAGGCTTGTCGCACAGCTTGCTGACTACCGCCGGCAGACCGAGCTGGTTGAACGATTTGATTTCGAACGGAATCAGGCGGAAGACCGCCGCGCTGGCACCGCGCTGATTAAATACGTTGGCGCGGAAGCGGGCCAGGCCTTTCAATCCGAAAGAAAAATCGAGCTCCAGGCTCTCTTCGAAGCGGTGCTTCTGCGCATCGGTCATCACGCTGTAGGCCAACTGCTTGGTCTCGGCGGGCGTCAGTTGCGGCAAGTCGAGCGGCACCAGATGGCCGTGCACGCGAATCTGCGGCGGCGAATTCGTGGTGATGTGCAAATCGCTACCGTTCATCTCCAGCATTCTTTTCAGCAAATCGCTTAACGACAGGCCCATGATCGTGTTTCCTTCCTCATCTTCATTCTGCGAATTTAGTGGATCGTCTCGCGCGCCACTTCTTCCAAGGTGGTGATGCCCGCGGCCACTTTGATCAAACCGCTGCGCCGCAGCGTAATCATCCCTCTCTCGATGGCTTTCTTTTTCAGTTCGACCGCGGAAGCTCCCACCAGCACAAGCTCCCGAATTTCGTCATCCACTTCCATTACTTCGTACAAACCACAGCGGCCCTTGTATCCGGTGTTGTTGCAAATCCCGCAGCCTTTGCCTTTCTGAATCTGAATGGTCTTGGCCTCTTCCGGTGAAAACCCCTCTTCGATCAAAGTCTGAACGGGAACCTCGACCGGCTCGGAACACTCCTTGCAAATTCTGCGAATCAGACGCTGGGCGCAGATCAGGTGCACCGACGTGGCCACCAGGAAAGGCTCGATGCCCATGTTCATCAAACGCGTGATCGTTTCCGGCGCGCCGTTGGTGTGCAGCGTCGAGAGCACAAGGTGGCCGGTGAGCGCGGCCTTGATGGCGATCTCGGCGGTTTCGAAGTCGCGGATTTCGCCGACCAGGATGATGTTGGGATCCTGACGCAAGAAGGATCGCAAGGCCGCGGCAAAGTTCAGCCCGATCTGCTCCTTCATCTGCACCTGGTTGACCCCCCCCAACTGAAATTCGACCGGGTCTTCGGCCGTCATAATGTTGGTGTCGGGCTGGTTGAGGCGCGAGATGGAAGAATAAAGAGTGTTGGTTTTTCCTGAACCCGTAGGCCCGGTGACCAGCACCATGCCGTAAGGCTTGAGAATCGCCTTCTCGAACTTAACCAGCGACTCCGGCTCGAAGCCCAGCTTCGTCATGTCGAGGCGCAGATTTTCTTTATCGAGCAAACGGAGCACGATCTTCTCGCCCCACAAGGTTGGCAGCGTGCTGACGCGGAAATCGAGCTGCTTTTTGCGCCCGCCAATATTCATCTTCAGCATGATGCGGCCGTCCTGCGGCAGCCGCTTTTCGCTGATGTCGAGCTTGGCCATGATTTTCAGGCGCGAGGTGATGGCATCCTTCAACTTCATGGGCGGCGACATGATCGCCTGCAGAACGCCGTCAATGCGGAAGCGAACGCGGAATTCCTTTTCGTAAGGCTCGATGTGAATGTCGCTGGCTCCGCGCTTGACCGCGTCGGTAAGCACCAGGTTCACCAGCTTTACGACGGGAGCTTCATCGGCAGCCTTCTCCAACTGGGAGAGCTCCATCTCCTGCTCTTCAGCCTGCACTTCGATGTCGCTCTCGCTCATCTCCGACATCGACTGCATCACGGTTTCGAGATCTTCTTCTTTGGTGCCTGCGCCGTAAGACTTGTCGATGCCCGCCAAAATCGAGCTTTCCGACGCCACCACCGGTTCGATGTTGAAGCCGGTCATGAACTTGATGTCGTCCATGGCGAAGACGTTGGTGGGATCGACCATGGCGATGGTCAGCGACGCGCCCACGCGGCTCAGCGGCAGAATCTGGTAGCGCTTCGCGGTCTCGAAGGGAATCAGCTTGACCACGGCCGGGTCGATTTCAAAATAAGAAAGATTGATGGCGGGCACGCCATATTGGCGCGAGAGAAAATTGGTGACGTCCTCATCGCTGAGGAAGCCGAGCTTCACCAGCGCCGAACCAAGGCGGCAGTTCTGCTCCTTCTGGGCCTTATTGGCCTGTTCCAACTGCTCTGGGGTAATGATCTTCTCTTTGACGAGAAGGTCACCCAGCCGTTGAGACATACGTCGATCTCCTATCCACTTTGTGGACCATGCCTGCGAACCTTCGCCGCATTCACCCAAAGCGCCGTGTTTTCTATGGTGGGAGAGCGGCGTCTTTGTGTTGACACAAATTGTCAACGCAAGTCGATTACCTTACCAGTTACCGTAGTGCTTGAACTCAGCGATATCGCTCGAAGCCGCAAGCGGCGTCGCAAAACCCGCGCCAGATGAGCTTTTGCAAAGAGCTTTCCCAAATATGCGCCGGAGTGCATACACTTTAGTAAGCGCCGGACGACCCAAGGCTTAGCGATCAAACTCCGCTTTGATCTCTGGCTACACTCGAGCGTGAGGAGTTTCGAAATTGCAGTTGGATCGCCAGCAACAAGAGATTCGCAAGTATTACCGTGTTCTCTTTCGCACCTGGGGGCCGCAACATTGGTGGCCGGCGCAGTCTCGCTTCGAGGTGATTCTGGGCGCTTTCCTAACCCAGAACACGGCGTGGACCAATGTGGAGAAAGCTTTGGCGAATCTGCGCGCGGCGCACTTGTTGAGTGCCGAAGGCATTCGGCGCGTGCCGTTATCCAAGCTCGAGCGCTTGATTCGGCCGTCGGGATATTTCCGCCAGAAAGCGAAACGTCTGAAATTGTTCGTCGAGTTTCTCGATAAGCGGTATGCCGGGTCGCTGCAGAGATTGTTCTCGGGTACGACCCCGGAGCTTCGAGAAGAACTGCTAAGTCTGAATGGAGTGGGTCGGGAGACTGCGGATTCTATTCTGCTCTTTGCCGGCAACCATCCGGTGTTTGTGGTCGATGCTTACACGCGGCGCATTCTGCTTCGTCACGGGATTTTGCCGGAAGAATCTTCGCATGAAGAAATTCGAGGGCTGCTTGAGCGGGCGCTCGCGCCCGTGGCGGATTCGGTGACTGAATTCAGCGCGAAGCGTGACGTTTTGGCCGCCGGCCTTCCCGGCGCCGCGCACCCTCCCTCGACCATCAGCACGGCCAAGCGCACCACTCTCACTCAGGTTTACAACGAGATGCACGGGCTGATCGTTGGCGTGGGAAAGCACTACTGCAGAAAATCACAGCCCCGTTGTGACCGATGCCCTTTACGAAATTTTCTTCCTCCTGTTAAGTGAAGGACGATATGCGTGTCGAACTTAGCGGGATGGCAGTGTTGCGGGTTTTAACTTTTGTTTTCCCCGAATCGTCTCCCTCGCTGCGGCGCGAAGCCGAGCGCGCGGATTTGCTCCTCGGTGCAGTGTGCGCCCCACACCATTTTCGGAATCCCCTTACGCTTCCCCTCTGGCTCGCCAGTTCAACATGGTCGAAGCGGAAGATGCCAGGCAGTGGTTGATCTTGCACCCTGACGCCGCCGCCTACGATTTTCGCCAGGGAGACGCCGTAGTACGCTTCGCCCAGGAACGCCGAATGAAAATCGGCGGCCATTGCCTGGCCTGGATCACCATCATCCGGAGTAGCTGACGCAAAGTTATTGCACGACCGAGCAGTTGTCCCATCTTCTTCACGAGCACATCACGCGCGTGATGTGGCATTACGCTGGCCAGGTTTTCGCCGGGGACGTGATCGAGGAAGCGATCGACGAGAATGGCAAGTCCCCGACTCTCTCTGTTACAACCAGACCGGAATCGGTCTTGCAGAAAAAGGCGCCGCCTGTATCGAGCAGGTGCGCGACGCTCGCAGACCATAGCGCGCGACTCACCGAGCTAGGGGTGCAGGTTCATAACACCGAGCTTGACGTCTCGCTCCCGTGGATTCCAGCGGCTCCGCGCTGCCTGCCCACTTGGCACGCCAGGCGGAAATCTACCGCGGCATCGCCCGCGGCGCATCTGCATCTATAATGACTGCGGTTCTTCTGCCGCAGTCACGGGCGTGCGACCCTCTGAATTGACGTGAGCCATACCCTCCCAACCCGGCCCGTAAAGACTTCCAACCGCAAGCGGGTGATCGTTCTGCTGGCGATTTCGGTCTTCGTTCTCCTCGCCGTGTTGGTCTCCCAAACCGCCTTCGACCTGACTTTCCTGCGTCCGGGAAATAATCAGCAGATCGTCGTATTTGCCGCCCTCTCGGCGCTGATTTTTTTATTGTTCGTGGCGCTGACCTTTGTCCTGTTTCGCAACTTGCTCAAGTTGTTTGCCGAGCGGCGACTCGGAGTTTTAGGGTCGAAGTTTCGCACCCGCATGGTGGCGGGCGCGCTGCTGCTCTCCTTCGTGCCGGTGATGGTGATGTACTGGTTTGCCTACGGGCTGCTCAATCGCTCGATCGATAAATGGTTTTCCACGCCGGTGGAGGCGGTGCGCGCCGATACGCAAGCCATGGCATCGTTGCTCGATGAATATGCCGCTCAGGATGCGCGGGCCGAGGCTCAGGCCATCGCGGCCGTTTCAGAAACTCAGCGCGGTTTTTCCGGACACGGCTTCTCTCCGGTGGAAACTGAATTCAAGAATCGCGAGATCACCCTGCGCGGCGGCTTCGCCGTCGCTCTGCTCGATGACAATGCCGAGGCCAGCTTTAATGCCCCCGCAGCCTGGCCGCTTCTAAAGCCGACGCTCCCGTTGAAAGCGGTGGCCTCCGGGAGTCCGGCGCACTTCACCTGGCAGCAAACGGAATACACTCTGGGCGGCGCTCGTGTGGGATCTGACGGCCTGATTTTGGTGGCGATTCCCCTTCCCAAAGAATTTTCCCAAATGGTGAAGCAGGTGGAGGCCAGCCAGCAGCAGTATTTTGAACTGGCCCACGAGCGCCGCCTGGTCCGCCGCACCTACCTGATCCAACTCTTGTTTTTGACCATGATCGTGTTGTTTGTAACCACGTGGCTGGCGTTGTTCTTATCGAAGCTGGTTACGCGCCCGCTGGCGGCGCTCGCCGAAGCGACCCAGGAGATCTCGCGCGGCCGCCTCGACTATCGCATCGACGTGAGCGCAGCCGATGAGATGGGCGATCTGGTGCGCTCCTTCAATCGCATGGCCGAGGAACTTGAGATTAGCCGCCGACAGACCGAAGCTTCCAGCCGCGATGCCAGCGCGGCCAACGCGGAACTTGACCAGCGCCGCCGCCAGATGGAAACCATTCTCGAGAGCATTCCCACCGGAGTGCTTTCGCTCGACGGCTCGCGTTGCGTAACTCACGTGAATCAGGCGTTGCTACGCATTTTTCACCCCGAAGGTTTCGCCGATGGACAACATATGCTGCGCGGAGCGCGGCTGGCGGACGTTTTCCCAAGCGAGGTGCTGCAAGATCTGGAGCCGCTGCTGCGCCGGGCCGACCGCATGGGCATGACCACCAGCCAAATGGAAATGCCGCTGCAGCGAACCTCGCTGAACGTCGCGGTGACGGTTGCCACTTTGCGGCATCACGGCGAGGGGTCGGGCTACGTGCTGGTTTTCGAGGATCTGTCCGATCTCCTTAAAGCCCAGAAGCAGGCGGCCTGGCGCGAGGTGGCGCGGCGTGTAGCTCACGAGATTAAGAACCCGCTGACCCCGATCGCGCTTTCGGCGGAGCGTATTCAGCGGCATTTGGAGCGGGCTACGCCCTCCGATCCGGCCTCGTCCGAAGTAATCCGCTCTTGCGCAGCGACGATTGCGGGAGCGGTCGAAACCGTCCGCCGCCTGGTCGATGAATTTTCTACGTTGGCGCGCTTCCCCGCGCCCAATCCGCATCCCGCCGATATCAACCAGGTAATTGCGTCGGCTCTGTCCATGTTCAATGGGCGCCTCGACGGCATCAGCGTGCGCCAATCGTTGGCTCCCGATCTTCCCAAGGTTCTTGCGGATGCGGAGGCGATCAAACGAGCGGTCGCGAATCTCGTCGATAACGCGGCCGAAGCGCTGCAAGGCGCGATGGTGCGCGAGATACAGATTTCAACCTGCCTGGTAGCCAGCCGCGACGCGGTCGAAATCAGCATCGGCGACACTGGTCACGGCGTGACTCGCGAGCTCAAAGAAAAACTTTTTCTGCCGTATTTTTCCACCAAGAAGCGCGGCACCGGCCTTGGACTGGCGATCGTGAGTCGCGTGATTGAAGATCATCACGGTTCAATTCGCGTGGAAGAAAACCAGCCCGTGGGCGCACGTTTCGTAGTAGAGTTGCCCATCGTTTTCGAGAGCGTCCAACCTAACTCAATCGTCCAGCATGCCTAAGATTCTGATCGTTGACGACGAGACCGGAATTCGCGAATCCCTGCAAGGCGTATTGGCCGACGAGGGCTACGACGCGGTGACCGTCGAGAGCGGCGAAGAATGCCTCAAATTACTCCGCCGGGATCACACCTTCGAAGTGGTGTTGCTCGACATTTGGCTGCCCGGCATCGACGGCATGGAGGCGCTCGAAACCATTCGCGGCATGGACAATCCGCCCGTAGTGATTATGATCTCCGGCCACGGCACCATCGAAACCGCGGTCCGCGCCACCAAACTCGGAGCCTATGATTTCCTCGAAAAGCCGCTCTCCATCGACAAGACGCTGATTTTGGTCAAGAACGCCATCGAAGCCAAGAAACTGCGCCACGAAAATATCGATCTCAAAAAACAACTGCACGCCAAGAGCGTAATCGTGGGCGACAGCATTCCCATGAAAGCCCTGCGGCAGCAGATCGGCCTGATGGCGCCCACCAACGGCCGCGTGCTCATTTACGGCGAGTCCGGCACGGGCAAGGAATTGGTCGCTCATGCCATCCACGCGCAAAGCTTGCGCAAAGACGAAACTTTCGTCGAAGTCAACTGCGCCGCGATTCCCGAAGATCTCATCGAGAGCGAACTCTTCGGCCACTACAAAGGCTCATTTCAAGGGGCAACCACCGACAAAGAGGGCAAGTTTCAAAAGGCCAACGGCGGCACGCTCTTTCTCGACGAAGTCGGCGACATGAGCCTGCGCACGCAGTCGAAGGTGTTGCGCACTCTCGATGAGCAACGCGTAGCCCCGCTCGGCAGCGACGAAACTATCGTGGTGGACGCCCGTATCATCGCCTCCACCAACAAGGATTTGGATGAGGAAATCTCCAAGGGAAATTTTCGTGAAGACTTGTTCTACCGGTTGAACGTGATTCCTTTTTTTGTTCCTCCGCTGCGCGACCGCAAAGAGGATATTCCGCTCTTTGCGCGGCATTTCCTCAAAGAACTGGCCGCAACCTACGGCCGGCGCCCCCGCGAAATCACCGACGACTCAGTCGAAGCTCTGATGCGTTATTCGTGGCCGGGGAACGTCCGGGAACTGCGCAACGTGATCGAGCGCATTGTGATCATGAATCCCATGACCACCAAATTCGACCGCAAGCACCTGCCTCCGCTGGTGTACCGGGACGGCCATCGCAGGGCGGCGCGCAGCGAGTTTTCTACGTTACATCAGGCCCGCGACGCCTACGAGCGAGATTTCATTCTCAAGAAGCTCGATGAAAACCACGGCAACGTTTCCCGCGCCGCCGAAGTCTTGGGGCTCGAACGCAGCCATCTCTACCGGAAGATGAAAACTCTCGGGATCGCAACGAAAGAATAGGGCTGCATCAGGTTCAGTTGTCATCCCGAGCGAAGCGAGGAACCTGGGTTTGGCCCGCGATAGCGCTTCGCTCTACTTCCAGAACGGATTGCGCAAACCGGCAGGCCGGAGCGCGCTGTCCGATTGAGCTTCCGTCCCGGTGTCGTCCGAGATCTTCTCATCGGTCAGCCGAGACGAGGGTGCTTTAAGCTCGTTATCCTGGTAAGCCGGCTTGGGAGTGGACGGGCAATCTGAGTTCATGGGAACCTCCAAAGCAAATAGCGCTGTAACTGCATTGAAACACTCTTAATCAACTCTGCGTGCCGCATAATTTCGATTCTTCGCATCGAAAAAACAGAAGGGGGCTTGACCCGCCGCCATTCGCTCATTTCGATCTCCTGCATTTCGGGAGGCCCGCAGAACTGCTAGGATGTCCCCGCACGGCGGCATCGAAACGAATCTATCCGAGGACGAATTTCATGAAATACCGCAAGCTCGGTCGCACCGGTTTTGAAGTCAGCGACATCGCCTATGGGCTCTGGGGCATGAGCGGCTGGAGCGGCTCCGATGACCAGCAGTCGCTCGACTCACTACAACTGTCGGTCGACTCGGGCTGCAACTTCTTCGATACAGCCTGGGCTTACGGCGAGGGCAAGAGTGATGGCTTGCTCGGCGAAACCATGCAGCGCAATGCGACCAAGCGCCTGTATGCCGCGTCGAAAATTCCTCCGGCGAACGGCAAATGGCCGGCTCGTTCCAAATATAAATATCACGACGTCTTTTCTGCGGAGCACGTGCTCAAGTACACCGACCTGATTCGCAAACAACTGCGAGTGGACGCGATCGATCTGCTGCAATTTCACGTCTGGGATGACAGTTGGACCGACGAACCGGAATTCCGCTCCACGGTCGAGAAGTTGAAAGATGGCGGCTGGATTCGCCACTTCGGCCTCAGCCTAAATCGCTGGGAGCCGGAGAACGGCCTGAAAGCGCTGCATACAGGTCTGATCGACGCCGTGCAGGTGATCTACAACATCTTCGATCAAGCGCCGGAAGACAAATTATTTCCGCTCTGCCAGGAACTCAACATAGGCGTGATCGCGCGCGTGCCTCTTGACGAAGGCAGTTTGGGCGGTAAGATGACGCTCGAAACCAGCTTCCCCAAAACCGATTGGCGCTCCGGCTACTTCGGCCCGGAAAATCTTGCGAACACCTTGCAGCACGTCGATAAGCTGAAGAAAATTCTTCCCGAAGGCATGTCGCTGCCGGAAATGTCTCTGCGCTTCATTCTTTCGCATCCCGCAGTCGGCACCACGATCGTGGGCATGCGCGATCCGCGGCACGTGCGGCAGAACGTTGCGGCCAGCGATGCCGGCCCGCTCGACGCGGCATTGCTCGCAGAGTTGAAGAAACATCGCTGGGACCGCAAGCCGCAGCGCTGGTCGGATTGAGTTCGGTTTGTGACCAACGCGATCGCCATCCGCCGAGGGCCAGGTTTCCGAGTAGCCGATCTGGACGTCGTTGCGGGGAGAAGCGGAAGCATTTTCTGCGCTCACAGTTTACCTCTGACTCGTCGAAACAGTAGCAGGAGCATGCTCACAATTCGCTTTGCCGGGGCGCCGCTTTTGTATCATCCGCAAGATACCGTAACCGGCTGCGGCAGCAGCACGATGCTTGAGGGTGTGACACTAACGATGTGTCCAGCCGCGGAGATTGGTTTGTCGAGGGCCTGCAAAACCTTCGCCAGCGCATAGAAACTGACCACCATGGCCAAATCGGATCCTCGTGTGGATGTTGGGTCTGCGCTCAGCGTGATCGCGAGCGCAATATTGCTACCCTCGAAGACGCGCCCCCTGAGCTCAAGAATTTCTCCGTCCGGTTGCGTCCCATGCGGGTTGGGATCGGGGCGGCTCCGGAGGCGGGACAGCCACACCTTGGAGATGCACTTGCGCTGCAAGGCGACGGAGAGCTAAACGGCAACGCCCTGGAAACCTCAATGGATATCGAATTCAGCGTTGACGTGCAGCGCGAAAAGAACATAGGCGGGCCCCGGGTTGAGAACCACGATGACATTATGGCGATTGGCCTGGCAGGATCGCTGGACGCCGCGATCCGGCTTGCCACCTCAGATTTGGCACGATGGATAAAAGATAACTCCAAGCTCACGGGACCGGGCGTTGCCCCTGCCCGGGGGACATCGACCGAATACACCGTTTCTGAAATGCCTGATCGGAACGTCGGTATCGTGGTCAAACTGCGCCAGCAAGCGCTCGCCATGATTCACCGAACGCCGTGACGGATAGATTTTGGTGGGACTGTCCCCTTCGCAGTCAAATCGGGCCTCCCGGATTGCGCTTGCGCCCGTGCGGGCAATCCACAGGGGTTCCGATCGCCGGACGCCTACGACCTTTGGTAGTAGCTAATCTCCCGGTCTAATCTGCTGGTTACCCAAATAATTAATCGTAGGTTGCATCTGCCGGCACAAATGAAAAACAATTCTTGCCAGACTGCATTTGCCCTAACGTTTTTCGCTATCCTAGTCGCGGCAAGCCTCCACGCCCAGAACTCGCGTGGCTCGCTGCGCGGCACGGTGCAGGATGCCACCGGCGCACGCATTGCCTCCGCCGGGATCGTCGCGCAATTGGCGGGATCCTCACTGCAGCGCGAAGCCAACAGCGAAGACCGAGGAGAATTTCGTCTCGACGACCTTCAGCCTGGCAGTTACCGGATCTCGATAACGGCTGCGGGCTTTGCCCCGGCGCACGCGGATGTTTCGATTGCGGTCACCACCGTGCGCGACATTACGGTGACACTTCAACCTGCGCCCACTTCGGAAACCATCAACGTGCAGGCGAACTCCTCCTCGATCACGACACAAACCCTTGACACCTCGGACGCGGTGCGCGGAGGCGTGGTGGGCAGCCACGACCTGGAAACTCTGCCGCTCCCGGCGCGAAGTTTTGCCAATATTGCTTATCTTGTGCCCGGAACCGAGCCGGTCGAACCCTCCGACCCCACCAAGGCGCGCATCACCGCAGTCTCGACCGGCGGAAGCTCCGGCCTGAACAATGAGTTGTCGGTGGATGGCGCGGAAAACTCCGACGACTGGATCGGTGGCTTCCTGCAAAACTTCTCGCCCGATGGCATTCAGGAATTTGCGGTGCGCACCTCGAATGAAGAAGCCGACACGGGTTGGACTACGGCGGGTTCGGTCGTCATCACAACCAAGCATGGGACCAACGAATGGCACGGCAGTGGGGCGTTTTATGACCGCCAAGCGGCGCTGAATGCGCGCTTCCCCATCGAGAATCCGGCGCCGAATCCGAAGCAACCCTTCTCCCGCCAGAATTATGTGGGAACCTTCGGCGGTCCCATCGCGACCAATAAAGTCTGGTTCTTCACTTCCTTCGAGGGCGTGCACGAGAACGCGAGCATCGCCTACAGCCCGGCCAGCACCACGCAGTTTGACGCCCTGGCGCAATTGGCGTCCGAGGGATTGATTACCGGAGTTCCTTCGATCCCGGTTCCGGCAACGGTTCCGATTCCCTTTCGCGACTATCTCGGTTCTCTGCGCTTTGACTGGGCGCAATCGTCGAAATCGAACTGGTTCCTGCGCATCTCGGAGGACAGCTATCTCACCCACAACGCCCTGGTGCAGCAAGCCACGCTGCCTTCGACCGGCCTGATCACGCACAACAATTATTGGAACGTGGCGCTCAGCAATAGCTATACCTTCAATTCCACATGGCTGGGAAATCTGGTGCTCGACGCCAGCTTGTTGCATCTGACGCAGACGCGGAATTCCGATCTCGGCTTCGCCATACAATTTCCGTTCAGCGTGACCGCGCTCACTGTCTCCGGCTTCGAAACTTTCGGGGATAATCAATTTGCCACTCCCATCACGCTTTTCCCCGACCTGCGCAATCAGGACAAATATCAATTTCGCTATGACCTGAGCCACGTTTGGCGTGACCATGCCTTCAAGTTTGGAGTCGACTTCATCCACGAACCGGTGCTGAGTGGCGCCTTCGCGGCGACGGCGGAGCAGTTCACTACTTATCCCTCGAACCCGGATTGCTACATTAATCCTCCCGGACCCGATTGCGGCGGCATCACCACCGCCTTGCCGTTTTATTACACCCAGCCGAGCGCGATGTGTAATCCGGAACCTTCGATGAGCAGCGGTATCAGTTGCGGTTTTACGCCTGCCGGCGACGGCAGCTTTTCGCAGAATGTTCAGCGCCTCGGGCTCTATGCCGAGGACTCCTGGCGCGTCTCGCGCCAGCTCACGGTCAACTCCGGGCTGCGCTATCAGACGACTTGGGGACTGTTCACAGGCTCGGGGCGAAGCCAAGCCGACAACCCGGCGTACGTGACGCTGCAAGCGTTGCAGATTCCACTTGTGCCCAGCGTTCCGAGTGACGATCACAAACAAATCGCGCCACGCCTGGGGGTCGCCTACTCGCCTGGCAACAATGGGAAGATTGTGATTCGCGCCGGATTCGGACTCTATTACGACGATCTCGCGCAGAATGGATGGGCGACGGCGTTTCAGGGCGTCAACGGTAGGAATTACGCCACCGGACCGTGCAGCTTCTCGGGCGGCGCGTTGACCGGCGCGGGCTGCCTGATGGGCGGCGCGGGTGCCACGGGGAATCTGATTGGCTCCCCTTACAAAACTCCTTATGCGATTCACACCGCGGCTGGAGTCGAGCACGCGTTCAATGAACGCTGGCTGGCCAGCGCCGATTACGTCCACGAGCAGGGCAATCACGGCTACCGCGGCTTCTCCTATAGCAGCGGCGCGAACCTGTTCACTCCTCTATTTCCTTCGACGGACACCACCGATCAGACGGCTGTAGTCCCGAACGTGAATGTGTTCGAAGCCGACAACCGTTCCAGCTACAACGGACTGATGCTGCATCTGCAAGGCAATATGCGCCGCTTCAATCTGGTGGCGAACTACACGCTCTCCAAGGCGCAGACTTGGGGATGCCTGCTGGGCGAGCTGTTTGACTACGTAGATGGCGTGTGCCCCAACGAACCCGGCCAACCGAATGCCGGATTCCTGAACGCTTTCGGAAAAGGCGACTATGGCCCCTCCGGCGAAGACGTTCGCCATCGCTTCGTGCTCGCCGGCACGGTGCACGTCCCCGGCGGTTTCGAGTTGAGCACAATCAACCAGTTTGAGAGCGCCCGCCCCATCACCATCACCAACGCCGACAACACCGACCGCATCTACGTAAACGGAGCGTATACCGGCCTCGACGTATTTCGGGGCAGGCCTTACATTCAGTCGGACCTGCGGGTCACGCGCCCTTTCAAGATCAACGAGCGCTGGCAAGTCGACCCATTCATCGAGTTTTTTAACCTGTTTGACCGCAACAATCCCGGCGCAAACTTCGCGGTGAATGTGGCGCAGCTTCCGGTTCCAGGGGTCCAGATGGCGCCGAATGCGCAAGGCATCACCAACGTCACCAGCATTTGCGCGAATGCCGCTTGCTCCCAAACCACGCCCATCAAAAGCTTGAAACAACTTGAGATCCCCGAGGGAGCGCTAGGAGATTTCTTCGGGCCGGGGACTACGGTGGGCATTCCCTTTGCGGCGCAGATCGGCGTGCGGGCTACTTTCTAAACCGAAATCGGCGCGTTAATCGAAGTCGATCTTCTCGAATCCCAAGCCCTGCAACAGACTCGTAATCGTGGAAGTCGCATTGGTCTGTGCATTGCGCAAAATGCCGCCGAAGAGGGCGGCTTCTTGCAGCTCCCGTTCCGCCTCCTGTCTGACCTGGGTTTCGAGATTCGGATCGGTGGGCACCAGCAGCCCGGTTTGCCGCGAATAGACCTGCGTCTTGGCGCTGTCGAGGCGTGTCGTGAAGACCTGCGCTGCGGGCAGGTGCAGCCGGATATTCTTGCCCTCCACTCTGACGTCGCCCGCCTTCAGATGCGCAAAGTCGATCCCTGCGACGACTTCCCCGTGCACCATCATCAACAGCCGGTCTCCCGCCAGAAAATCCGGCAGGATCGCGTTTTCTTTGGCGCCAGTCACCAGCTTGTCCATGGTGTAGACCACGGTCTCCAGCCGCTGCAGGCGCTGAATGCGGTCAACCACGGTGGGCTGGCTTAGGTCGATGCGAAGAGTTCTGCCAGTCATTGCCGACCACAAATGGCTCAGCAGTGATCGCCCCGAATCCCTCGTCAACATCGCAAACGCAATCGCGCCAATCGACAGTGCACTCAGCAGCGCTCCGAGGATTACGGCGGAAAAAAGAGTGGCCTTCGAGCATCGAGCAGGAGTTGGAGGGCGAACGGCGGGATGGGAAGGCATGCCTAAAGGTTATCACTGGGGAAGAGCACGATTCGGGGGATCCGATCAGGCCAGCGACTGAGACGGCAAATCAAAAAAATCTCCGCGAACTCCGCGCGGCAGTCCTCAGCGATCTCCGCGATAAGGTTTTTGCAGGGCCGAGAAAAAGCTATTAACGCGGAGACTGCGGAGGAAATCCGCGCGGAGTTCGATTAGAAAGCCCGAGGAAGGGCTTCCGCTTTCGAGGCTTAACGCACCAGCCACTCGGTGGCTGCGTGCACGCGCACCAGCAGTGCGCTGTAAGTTACGGCTAGAGTGGCCGTGACCGCAAGGCCGGCACATAGCGCGTAGACCAGCGAAGGTTTCTCGCCCGGGGCTTGCTGCCGCTCTGGCCAAGCAATCAGCCGTTCCACGCGCGCATTCACCGATTCCGCCGGGCTGTGAACCAGCGCCGTAGTCAGCTCCTCCGGCGGTTGCAGCGGGGCCAGCCGCGACAACGTAAGCACTGCCGACGCCAGATCCAGAGCCTCTGCGGCACTCGAAACCGCAGCGTCGTCGGCCGCCATTTCGCTGGCTTCGCGCCACACGTTCTCCATCGCCGCCATACCCGGAAACTCCAACAAGCGCAGAAGCAGTTTGCGCAGGTTATCGCGACGCCGTACATGCACCGCTTCATGGCGAAGCGCCGTACGCAATTCTTTCTCGCTCAGCACAAACTCGGCCGCGCCCGACAACCACACGCTGGGACGAAAGATGCCAGCCGCGGTCAGCGGAGGCGCGCCCGCGGAGTTTCGCAGCACCGAGATGGCAATTCGAGAATTGCGGATCGACTCCAGAGCAGCGGAATTGGCCGCGCTTGCCTCGCGGGACCAGCGCGCGATCGCGCGCGAAGCCCGCGCCCAGGACGCAACCGCTTTCCCCACCCCCGCAGCCAGCACCGCCACACCGCACAATCCGAGCAGCCAAGCCGCAAACCCCACCGGCTCGTTACCGGAGCGCGGTTCGAGCCACAAAAATGAAGGCACCGCGAAGAACACAGTGACTGCCGTTGCAATCGCAAAGGGAGCGACCCGCAGAGCAAACAGCAAATCCGCGCCGCGTTCGGCGGGGCGCTTCTCGGCATAAGACCATATCCAGCGCCAGGCGCCGGAGACCGTCGCCGACAAAACGACGTATAAGATTACGAAAATCGAGAACGAGACTGCGACTCCGCGCACGGCGAACATTATTTTTTCGCCTCCGCATCACCATCCCGTTGCCCGGCTTCGCGTTGTGTTAATTCCCGACGCTTGCGCGCCACCAGCTTCTGCAGATCGTCGAGCAGCTGCGCGTCGCGCTCTCCCAAGATTTCCACGAGAAACGAAAGCGGCAGCGAAGCCGACGGACTCGCCTCCAGCAATTGCCGAAAAGCGTGTCCCGCGGCCTCGCGCTGCAACTCCTCGCGGCTGAAGCGCGGAGCGTAGCGAAACGCCCTGCCTTCGGCAGAGCGCAGCAATATATTTTTCTTGTAAAGGCGGTCGAGCGTGGTCATCACCGTGGTGTAGGCCAGATCCCGGTAGCCGTGATCCAGCAACTCGCGCACGGTGGCATTTCCCCGCGCCCACAAAGCGTCCAGCAGACGCTGTTCCAGCGGGCCCAGCCCGCGCGCCGCATTGCGAAAGGGATGGAAGATTCGCCGCATACCTGGCCCGGAGTATGCATTTTACCCTGAGTTTTTCTTGGGACCAAGTGAACTTCCGCCCGGCCCGCCCGGCCGCCGTTTGGCCTCTCCCGCCGGCAGTCCTAGTCTCCCGCTCTACGGGGGTGGCGCCGCTGTCCCGGCGGCTGTCCGGCGGGCGTCACGCCCGACGCGCCAAGGGCAGGACGCCCCCTCGGCTCTCTAGAGGCCAAACGTGTAAGTCGTTTAGTTTCTGACTATCACCGACCATTAACAACGGTCCACGGCTCGGGGCAGCTCTCGGGACAGGCGGCAAGGATAGGCGCTACTCGTTATGCTGCCCCGTTGCGGTGGCTCTCGGTGACATCCTCGATCGCCAGCAAGATAAACGGATGCCCTTTCTGCATCTCGACCCGGCGCGCATTCAAAACCAGGTCGCGCTCTCCCAGTTGCGGGACCGCTTGCCTCATCTCGAAATCGTCCACCCGGGAGTTGCGCGGGACAATTTCCTCCAGCAGTTTACGCAACTGCGGGGCGTCCCATTGCCCGCCGCCCAGATCGTAGATCAGCTTCTTTTCGGTCTCCGCTGCGATCAAACCGAATACCCGATAAAACGCAGGATTCGCGACCGTGATGCGCAATTCGCCATCCAGCACCAGGGTTGGCACTCGGGCATTTTCAATCACCGCGTCCGCATATTGCCGGGTCTGGTCGGCCACGCGCTTGAGGGCGTCTACATTTTGCAGGCTGATTACCGCGCCTTCGATTTTATGGTCCCAGGTTTCGTAGGGCCGCACGTGCAGTATGTGCCATATTCCTTCTTTGGTGCGAACCTCGCGCTGCAGCGGAACCTCGCGTTCGATCACTTCATGGACAATGGGCTCCAGATCCTGCAAGTCGAGATTCGGCCGAATCTGCCCCAGCCGCCGCCCCACATCGTTCGGCATCAGGTTGAGAATTTTGTGCGCCGGCGGGCTGAAGCGGCGGATGCGCATGTCATTGCTCACCATCACCACCGGAATATCCACCTGCCCCAGCAGATTGAGCAAATCGTTATTCGCCGAACTCAACTCCGCGTTGCGGTTCTGCATCTCCTCGTTCAACGTGGTCAGTTCCTCGTTGGTGGATTGCAGCTCTTCCTTCGCCGTCTCCATCTCTTCGTTCGTGCTCTGCAATTCTTCGTTGGCCGACAACACCTCCTCGTTCACCGATTTGAACTCTTCCATGGTGTTTTCATGGTCTTCGATCAGGGTTCGCAGTTGCTCCTTTAACTGCGCGATCTCGCGCTTCAGAGAATCGTTCTGCCGCGCCGTGACCGGGTCTGGCTTCCTTCCTTTGGCGAAGGCCTTGACCGCCGCTGCCCGCACCGGAACACTTTCGTGGAACACCACTACATAGTAACTTTCCTGCGAGGCGGTCCCCGGCAGGGGAAGCACCTCCAGGTTCACTTCGCGCACCCCATTGTCGGAACGAATCTGTACGCCTTCTTTCCGCACCGGCGCTTTGGTCTTCTTGGCGGCGCTCAAAGCTGCGCGCAAGTCCACCAACAAGCCCTCCCGTGCCATCTTTGACAGGTTGAAGGTAGGGTGCCCGGCCGCCGGCTCCAGATACGCTCCAGTTTTGCCCTGGAACTGAACGATATCCATCTGGTCGTTGACCACGATGCTGGCCGGCACATAGCGGTTGATGAGCACTTGCTCCACTTCGTTTTCTACGGTATAAGGAGCCGGCAAATGCCTGCCCATCTTTGCGTCCTCGAGTCTGCGCGGAGAATACTCGGTGCCGGCAAAATAGGTTGCCAGGCGAGCCGTCGTATTCCGCTTCTGATAAATCTTGTCCTTCTTGTCGACCAGCGCGAAGTGATCGCCAAACCCTCCCAGGCCCTCCGCCTCGCCCAGCATGAGGTGGCCGCCGGGCTTCAGGGAATAGTGCAGGGTCGGGATCACCCTTCTCTGCAAAATCGGGCCGAGATAGATGAGGACATTGCGGCAGCTGACCAGGTCGAGATTCGAAAAGGGAGGATCCTTGACCAGGTTTTGCCGGGCAAAGATGCACATGTCGCGCACCGACTTGTTCACCTGATAGCCGCCATCCTGGCGCACAAAAAAGCGCTTCAGCCGCTCCGGCGAGATCTCCGCCACGGCCGCCTCTGTATAGACTCCGGTGCGAGCGCGCTCCAGGGCGCTCTCGCTTATATCGGTGGCGAAAATCTGGATGCCGGTGGCCGCCTGCGAAATGTTACGGGTGTGCGACCACAAATATTCCAGCAAGGTGATGGCGATGGAGTAAGCCTCTTCGCCCGTAGAGCATCCCGGCACCCAGACGCGGATGGGATTATCCGGCTTGCGGCCCTCAAACAGCCGGGGATAAACATGCTTGCGCAAAGCCGCAAAGGACTCCGGTTCGCGGAAAAAGCCGGTCACGTGGATCAGCAGATCACGGTAAAGCTCCTCTAATTCCTCCGGCTTCTTTCCGATGTAGCGGACGTACTCGCGCAGCTTTTCGATCTTATGGACCACCATGCGCCGCTTGATGCGCCGCTGCAGCGTGGTGTGCTTATAGTTGGTGAAGTCCACTCCGGTCGATTCCCGCAGCATGCCAAAAAGCGCATCCAGATCGGCCCCGACCATGCCCTTGAATTCGTTGTCACCTGATAAAACCCGGGCTACATATGGATGCTGGCTGATGCCGCCCAACTCGCGCGCAATATTCTTGGGGCTGAGAATGAAATCGATGCTGCCGGAGTTGATAGCGCTCCGCGGCATGCCGTCATACTTCGCCGACTCTTCATCCTGGGCAAAGGTCAGGCCGCCTGCGGCCTTGATGACGCGGCAGCCTTCGGTGCCATCGCACGCGGTGCCCGACAAAACCACGCCGATCCCGCGCTGCCCCGCCTCCGCCGCCAGGGAACGGAAAAAATGGTCGATGGGCAGGTGCTGCCCGTGTACCAAAACGCGCTCGCCCAGGTGCAGGGTGCCGCCCTTGATGCTCAGGTTGGTGTTGGCCGGAATCACGTAGACGTGGTCCGGCTGCACCACCGCGCTCTGCGTCGCTTCACTCACTGGGATCTTGGTGGTGCGGGCGAGAATCTCAGTCAGTCCGCTGTCATGCTTGGGATCGAGATGCTGCACCAGCACATAGGCCATGCCGCTTTTTTCCGGCAGGTGGTGGAGCAACTCGGAGAAGGCCTCCAAGCCGCCCGCCGAAGCTCCGATGCCCACGATCGGAAATGTTCCGGGAAAGCTCTTGAGCTTTCCGCCATCCGTGGCCTTGCGAATTCGCCGGCCGGGCGTTCGCGCCGAACTTTTCATGAAGCTCCTCCTGCTACAACGATTTCAGGAGCATAAGTCGCGGTGACGTCGCGATCAACGCGCGCCCAAGACTGGAGTCCAAACTCATCCGCCAGCCCCGGCACACGCAACCGCGCACGAATCGGCAGTCGTGGGGATTCTAGCCCCGCTGGGTGGAGTGGTCAACGAATACCAATAGGGAAGACATAAGCAGTCAATTCCCGTTCCCAAAACGGGAAAACCCAAGTACAACCATCTCCAACCAGAATCACCTGCCCAGCCGCCCCTCCCACTGTTGGGTTGCCCGGCGCTGCCGATAGGAAAAGTGATAACGGGAAGACTCAGAACTTCTCTTTTTGAGGGGTCACCCCGAAACCCGGCGCAGTTCAGCCGGGTGAGCGATCTCGCACGCTGCAAAGCCATGCGGTATGGAAGATCCTTCGCTCCGCCTGAACAGGCGGCTACGCTCAGGGTGACGCCATCGGAAAAAATTCGAATTGAGCCACTACCAAAAGGACGCGATACTTATGACCAGGAATGAAACTGTGGAGGCCGTTTGCTGGGTGCGTTTAGAGAGAGCGTCGCTGAGCCTTCTGCTTACCCTTCTCTTGATTTCCGTTGCCAGTCCGGCGCAGGCCCCTCCCGAGCTACAAGCCAAGCTCAACACCGAGCTAAAAACCCTAGAGCAGGACAGCGTCGATCCCCAAGTGGTGAGCGCGGTCGAGGCTTACAACTCAACCCCACCCTCGGCCGACGCCCAGGCCATGAACAATGATAAGTGGCATGGCCTCACCCTCTTCGACCCGTTCGTGCGCGCCCTTGGCAAAAACGCTCTCTCCGAGCACTTGAAGAGTATGTGCAACGACGAGATTATCAAAATCTTCGTCAACGGAAGAGATGGCGGCAAGGTCGGCTACAACGCCAAAACCGAACATTGGAACCACAAGGGCATGCCTAAACACGATGTCCCGATGCAGGGTAAGACCTGGATTGGCACCGTCAAGCTCGACGAGTCCACCGGCATGCAATTGATCCAGGTAGCCCTACCCGTGAGGAGCGCAGGCAAGCCCATCGGTTCGATTGTCTTCGGCCTGCGCGCCGACAAGCTTCGCTAAGGCCATTGGGGAGAAAGGCTCAGTGAAAAACCTGACGATTGTCCGCAGAATGATTTTGGCGCTCGGAGGCTCGCTCGCCGTCACGGTCGTGGCCGTACTGGGCTTGTCTTATCTTCTCCGGGAATCTTCCGCCTTGTCGCGCGACTTGGCCTCGACCTCTCGGATGCAAAGCCAGGCCTCGTTTCAACTCATGGATCTGGCGGTGAAATTTCAGGGCGTGACCCAAAAGATGGTGCAGGAAAAAGATCCCGACGCCATCGAAGCTCTCATGCAGGAAAACGCAGCCCTGGTAAAAAAAGTGCAAGGGTCGCTCAAAGCCAGGGAGGGCACGGAAGAAATTTCCGCCGCCTTCGAAAAACTGGCGAGCGCCAACGCCGAAGTCACCGATCTTCTGCTGCACGCGCACAATGTCGAGTCGCATCAGGTCATCATCGAAAAGTCGAATCCGGCCTTCGAGTCGCTTCTGCGCGCCGTTTCCGCCCAGCAGGACAACTTGGGCCAAAAGCTCGACACCGAAGCCAGCCAGACCTACGCCCGCAGCACTCGTCTCGCGTTCGTGGTCTATGTGCTGGTGGCGGGTGCTGTCCTGCTGATTGGTCTGGGAAGTTTCACCTTGGTGCGCTCGATTTCCCTGGCGCTGCAGCGGCTCACCCGCATGATCGAGGACATAGCCGAGGGCGAGGGCGACGTCACCAAGCGCCTCGAAGTTGCCAGTAATTTTTCCCAGGACGAACTGGGCAACGTCAGCCGCCTCTTCAACCTCTTCATGGATAAACTCCAGGAACTTTTGCGCGGAGTCGGCGCCCATACTCATAAATTAGGGGCGGCCAGTCAGCAACTGCTCGCCGCCAGCCAGCAGATCACCACCAACTCGGGCGAAACCGCGGTGCAGGCCAACGCCGTCTGCCGCGTGACTCAGCAGGTGAGCCAAAATCTGCAAAGCCTTTCCACCGGGGCCGGCGAAATGACTTCCACCATCCAGAGCATCGCCGCCAACGCCAACGATGCCGCCAAAGTGGCCTCCAGCGCCGTGACTACAGCCCAGGACGCTAACACGACCGTAGCTAAATTGGGCGAATCCAGCGCCGAAATCGGCGTCGTCATCAAAGTCATCAAGTCCATCGCCCAGAAGACGAACCTGCTAGCCTTGAATGCCACCATCGAGGCTGCCCGCGCCGGCGAAGCCGGCAAAGGCTTCGCCGTCGTGGCCAACGAAGTCAAAGAACTGGCCAAGCAAACCGCCAAAGCCACCGAAGACATCAGCCACAAAATTACCACGATTCAAGGGGATACCCAGGACGCCATCCGAGCCATCGGCACCGTGAGCGGCGTCATTCACCAGATCAACGATATCTCCTCCACCATCGCCGCCGCGGTCGAACAGCAGAGCGCTACCACCAACGAGATGACCCGCAACGCCAGCGAAGCGGCTCATGGCGCCAGCAACATCTCCGAGAACATTGACGGCGTGGCGCAGGCCGCCGACGGCACCTCGGCGCGGGCTCAGGAATCCCAAACCGCGGCGCAGGATCTCGCTTCCATCGCCGCCGAGTTGAGCCAACTGATGGCCCAGTTCAAAATCGAGCGCCGCGATCGGCGCATCGATATCGCCATACCCCTGCGGCTAACCGCAACCGACGGCGCTGGTTCACCTCTGGACCAGCCGGTTACCACCATCAACATCAGCCGCGGCGGGGCTCTGTTGCGCGGCATCCGCGGGCAGCTGCGACTGGGCGACAAAGTCTCTCTCGTCCGCGCCAACCGGCAGGAAGAATTTCTGGTGGCATGGGTCGGGCAGAGCCATACCGCCGATGCCGGCCAGATCGGCGTCTCCGCCATCCAGGCCAACAGCGTCTTGTGGGATGACCTGCTCGGGGCAGACCCGCGGCTTAATCAGCGTGCCATGGTGGACCCTCAGCCCCCTTCCCTTCCGCCCAAGGCCCGCGCTCAGTGGGCCTAGGCACTATTGCCTTCCCGCCGCTTGCCGATAGGACAACTGAGAACCGTTCTGCGCCCGGCACAAGTGCGGACATTAGGCGCCCCTAATCCAGCGCTCCTGATCCAGCGCTCACGCGAGTCGAGGTATCGAGAATGAGATGGACGATTAAGCGAAGATTGTTTGGACTGTCAATCATTGGAATCATCTTTCTCGCCTGTGTCAGTGCGACTGGCTATTGGGGGATCAGCTCAGTCCAAAAGACGACCACCCAGGTCGCTGCCATTGGCATGGCGACCCGCAATCACATCGAAGCCGGCATGTATAACGATATGACTCGGGAAGACGTTTACGCCATCTGCACGAAAAAAGGCCAGGATCAGCAGGATGCCATCGCCAACTGGACGGCGCACTCCAAGCTACTCTCCGAACGCACCACCGCCGCGCGCACGGCGATCACGGATCCCGCTCTTCAGGCCACGCTGGATGGAGAGCTGCGCCTGGTCAGCGATTATCAGAGCGCCGGCGATTCTCTCTCCACGACCATCGTGAAGGACCCAGCAGCGGCGGTGGCCGTGGCCGGCAAAACTCTCGAACTCTATACCGGCCTGCAGCAAGAGATGCAAGCCACCGCTGATCAACTCGATACCGGCGCGAAAGCAGCCGAGCTGAGTTCGGGCAAAAAAGGCGCTCGCGCCAGCGCCGCCATGTTCACCATCTTTGGCTTTTCGCTGGTCTTCCTCCTCGTCGGCGGCTGGGCATTGATGCTTACCATCACTCGTTCGCTGGATCGCCTGACCCACATGATCCGCGACATCGCGCAGGGCGAAGGCGATGTTACAAAACGCCTCGAGGTCTCCGGCACCTTCGGCGACGACGAACTGGGCGAGGTCAGCCGCCTCTTCAATCTATTCATGGATAAACTGCAGGAACTCCTACGCGGAGTCGTCGCCCATACCCATAAGCTGTCCAAAGCCAGTCAACAGGTGCTAGCCGCCAGCCAGCAGATCACCATCAACTCGGGCGAGACTGCGGTACAGGCCAATGCCGTCTCCCGCGTCACCCAGCAGGTCAGCCAGAATCTGCAGAGCCTCTCGACCGGCGCCGGCGAGATGACGTCGACGATTCAAAGCATTGCCGCCAACGCCCACGACGCCGCCAAAGTGGCCTCCAGCGCCGTGACCACAGCCCAGGACGCCACCACGACCGTCGCCAAGTTAGGCCAGTCCAGCGCCGAGATCGGCGTTGTCATCAAGGTCATCACTTCCATCGCGCAGAAGACCAACCTGCTCGCCCTCAACGCCACCATCGAAGCCGCCCGCGCCGGCGAAGCCGGCAAGGGCTTTGCCGTGGTCGCCAACGAAGTCAAAGAACTGGCCAAGCAAACCGCCAAAGCCACCGAAGACATCAGCCACAAAATCACGGCCATACAAGGCGACACCAAGGGCGCCATCAAGGCCATCGGCACCGTCAGCGGCGTCATCAATCAGATCAACGACATTTCCGCGACCATCGCCGCCGCAGTCGAAGAGCAGAGCGCCACCACCAACGAGATGACCCGCAACGCCAGCGAAGCCGCCACCGGAGCCGGCAACATCTCCGAGAACATCGGCGGTGTGGCCGAGGCTGCCGACGGCACCTCGGCAAAGGCGCAGGAGTCGCAAAAAGCGGCGCAGGAGTTGTCCGCGATTGCCGCCGAACTCAGCCAACTCATGAAGCAGTTCAAAATCGAGCGCAAGGAGAAGCGCATCCAGGTCGCCTTGCCCGTCCGGCTTATCGCAACCGAGCCGGCGATGGACCAGACTGCGACCACCATCAACATCAGCCGAGGCGGGGCCTTGCTGAAGGGCATCCGCGGACAACTTCACCTGGGCGACAAGGTCTCTCTCGCGCGCGCCAACCAGCAGGAGGATTTCCTGGTGGTATGGGCGGGGCAGGAGAATACTACCGACGCCGGTGAGATCGGTCTCTCCGCCGTCAAGCCTGATAGTTTGTTCTGGGAAGACGTGCTGCGGGAGCAACCCGAAGCGATCAACGATGGTCAGATGCGTTCAAAGTACAAAGCCAAAGCCCAGGGAGCGGGACGCTGACCGGGCGGCGCGAAAAAAAAAACGGAAATCGAAGCACCTCAAACCCTGAACAGAACAACATGTAGAGCGCCGGGACGCTCTAAAAACGCTGTAAGGCGCTGTAGGAATCGCAAACACTCAGTAAATAGTCAGTACGGAAACCTGTGGGTTTCTCGCCCTCTTCTCCCCAGCACGCGGATGACTCGGACGCTGCTACCGACCGAGGGGTCCCGGCAGCGCGGTTCAGTCCATCATCGCCCTGCCGCAGCACCGCTTGTATTCCTTGCCGCACCAGCCTTCAGGCCCCGACCCTCGCGGTGGGCTTAGCGTCGATCGTCGAGACAACGTTTGCCACCCGCCTGTACGACTCCAGCCTGTCCGCATGCTTGTACGTATCGGTCACAATGATTATTTCGTCAGCCTCGGTGTCATCCACCAACTTTTCCAGTCCCACCTTCACCGTTGCATTCGATCCCACAATCGCTGCCCGCAGTTTGCTCTCAACGGCTACCCGCTCCCCGTCGTCTTGCCAGAGCCCCTCCATAGAATCCACGGGGGGCAACAATTCCACTGGCTGATTTCGGACTAGTCGCAGGAATCGCTGTTGCGACGTTGTGAATAGACGCTGGGCTGCCGCATCCGTCTCGGATGCGATCACCTGAACCGCGACTATCAGATAGGGCTCTTGTAAGACTTTGCTCGGCCGAAAGTGTTCGTGGTAAAGCTGCGCGGCGAGGTACAGATATTCAGGAGCGAAGTGCGCGGCGAATGCAAACGGCAACCCCAGTGTTCCCGCCAGTTGTGCGCTGAAACCGCTCGATCCCAGTAAGGTGATGGGTACATTGCTTCCCTGTCCGGGAATCGCTTTCACCACTTGCCCCGCCTTCTCCGGCCCTAGATAGGTGCGCAGTTCCTCCAACAGCAATGGGAAATCGTCCCCGCTCTGCTGCAAATCTCGCCTGAGCGCCCGCATGGTTTGAAAGGCACCGCCCGGAGCACGTCCCAGCCCAAGATCGATTCGCCCTGGATAGATCGCCTCCAAGGTTCCAAACTGTTCCGCGACGACTAAGGGTGAATGATTCGGCAGCATGACTCCGCCGCTGCCAACTCGAATCGTCTTTGTCGCTCCCGCCACATGCCCAATCAGAACCGCCGTGGCCGAACAGGCCAGTCCTGAAATCGAGTGATGTTCGGCCAGCCAATAGCGTTTGTATCCCCACTGCTCGACGTGCTGTGCCAAGTCTACCGACCGAGCGATGGCGCTGCCCGCTGGTTCGCTTACCCGCATGCCCACCAGATCAAGAACTGAAACCGCTAATTCCTTGTCCATGCTGGGTTAGATGAGATGGAAGGGGAGAGTGATGCGTGCGGAAGCCACTAGTCTAGAAGCACTCAAATCGCCGTCGTTCGCCATTCCGATGTTCTAAATTAGCCGAAGTGTGAAGGGAACCCCCGAGTTGCGACCAATATTCCGAGCGTTCATACTCCGAGCATTAGACTCAAAAATGCGGCGCTGCTGGCTCTCCTCGGGACGGTCGTGATGACAGCTCTTTTGCTGTGCAACTTGGTCCTCACTTTTCTCAACGTGGTGCGTGGCTTGGTCCCGGCGGTAACGCTATTCTCGTCATTCCTTTATGCACTTGGCTGCTTCACCGTGATGGTGTTCTTTTTCGTATTCCACAGAAGCGTAGTGGTAGTCGGGATTTGGCCAAGGAGGGTTTGGGCCGACGCGACCCACGGGAGAGCGTGCTGCTGCGATTTGGCTTCTCCCCGGGGGGCTCAGGTCGGCTCCGGCGTATCCGAGGCCCGGGCAGCTTTGTGGCCACCGTGGCGGGCATGGTGGGCGCAACGGCTCGGAGTGCAAGCCATTTTGAAGCCCTGTCTGCGGACGCCTTGGATTGGCGCACCGATTTGAGTACGGATGCGGGAGTGGGTCACAACTCTTCACTTTTATCCTTGATCGTCAGTTTGAACTGCCAGCCCTCGAAACTCATCAACATGCGGCCAAACTCGTCCCAGGCGATTTCTCGACCGTCGATCAGGAGAACTGGCACCCGCCCATTGCGAGCATCGTCGCACTCAACCCGACCACGCACGATTCGTTCGCCCGAGATTTGCAGTCCGCGCTCTCCGTTCGTGAGATGTTTGGTCGACAGAGCACGGCGCATTTTTTCGAGCAATCGCCCGAGCAGAACCAGCAGGTCTTCCTCCGGATCGCCGATGATCTGGAAGTGGTAGCCAGATGGATGTCCATGGCAAAGCTCGAAAGCATCGAGCGCGACTCCAGTGACGAACAAATAGGTACGAAAGTGAAACTCGCGGACTTCTCCAGAGGAATCAACGAGACCCACAGGCTCCAACCTGGCGTCTTCGAATCCTATCAGCCCAGCCGATTCGGCCACTTCCTTGTTGAAGCATTGGCTACAGAGATGCCTGTACCCGCTTTCCATGGAACCGTAATTGACGATGTCATAGTCCGGTGTCGTCCGGGCGCAACTGTCGCAGCGAGTTTCCCGGCTTCGTGTCAATGGAGTTGGATCATTCATTTTCAGTGAGCATAGCAGACGGTCAAACCCGACAAGCGGTCGCACAATGCGCTCTTGCCGCTCAGGTCTCTTCGACAGGCCAACAGATGCCAGCGGCCTCTCGCAACTTCGCTCCCAGCTTCTCGCGAATCCGCAAATGGATTCCCAGTTCGTGCCCCATCGTGAATATCACGTACTCGAAAACCCAGCCCCTCTTCCTTCGCACTTTGATCTCGCTCCACGGAACAAGCAGCGGAGGGTGCATGAATCGAAAAAGGAACATGCTGGCCAAATATAACCCCTGCGGACTGACTCCAATCGTCAGCATGTTGTTGTAGTTCGCCAGCCACCGCATCTGTCCGCTCTGCATTCTCCATTTCGTTCCGTTGAACGGCACCCGCGTGCGATAGAGTTTCGCCAGCGAGAACCAGCCGCCAACGAAGCTGATGGTTGCAGCGACCAGAAACCACAAACAGAGAAAGTAGATCGGGAAGATCGCCGCAAACACGGAGGGGTGTCGGTCAATCAACCGTTGGAGATTCATGCTTGTCAGTTGAACGGTAGACCGTTGTCCGGCTCTAAGCGCTTACTTCTTCGCCGCCTTCAGCTTCGCCCATCGCGCCTTTTGCGCCTGCGCCATTTTCCGGCGTGACGCTGCCGAAATTGTGCGCCTTGCGGGGGCAGACACAGCAGTTTTCTTTTCCACGTTACCTGACGGCGCTCCCCTTCGAGCCTTCGCCCATCGCAATTTTTGTGCCCGCGCCATCTTCCGCCGTGAAGCTGCCGAAACTACTCTGACTGGGCGCGTTGTTTTGTGAGAAGTTCCCTTAGGCGCGCCAGTACCATTTAATGACACGAGCAGTGAAATTGCTCGATCTAGCTTTTCAACTTGTGACTGCGTTCTAGTACGCTCCGCACGAAGTTCCTGGAGCGCATTGGTTAGACCTGCCATTGGTTGCCCCCTTTATATGTGATAGCGAATTTGATTGTATCGCGCCGACAAGGATGGCGGTGAGAACGAAGGCATCAGTGGGCGCGGGATTAGTACCATTCTGGCCTCGATACAGTCGGGGCGACCGAAACTACCACAGTATCACAGCGGGGCAACGGCTCCTGCCACTCTTAGCACCATCGCAGACGCGAGCGGATCGTAAAGAAAATTGATCTTCGGTGGCCGATGAGGAGAAGGATAGAATTGGTGATGCCGAACCAATACTTTCCAAACAGGCTCAACTTGCGGAAGCGGAAGACGCATACGGCATCGTCCGGGATTCGGCATAGTGTCGGGCATGGCCGGATAAACTCGGAACCCCCACTAGCATTCAGCAGCTGGCGATGCGTTACGGAGACATCCGGGGAACGATGAACGTCTACGGCGATCCGTTTGAACGATGCTCTCAGAGACGCAAGCTCGAAAATTGCAGGGCGGGCAAGCAGTCAGTTACTGACCAAAAAGCGTGAGCTAAGCTTTTTAAATCTGGGGTGGGAAACGGGAATCGAACCCGCAACCGTCGGAGCCACAGTCCGGTGCTCTGCCAGTTGAGCTATTCCCACCGCCACGCTGATTATACAACCGCACTACGGTTTGAGTTCGAAGACTACCCCGGAGTTGTCCGCGCCTCCGCCGAGAGCAGTCCCGTACAACTTTCCCGACGGACCGACAAGCAAACCTGCCTGTGGCAGATACCCGTCCTCACCGCTGTTGCTGAACTCATGCAGAACCTTTTCGGACCAACTACCGTCCTTTGGCGCCAACTTGAAAACGGTGCCGCAACCGTCAACACAATTCCCGCCACTGCCACCGTGCTGCGTGCTGCCGTAAAGATTACCGGAGGCGTCCAAAACCAGGCCGGCGTAAGGTTCGTACCCATCCACCCCGTGGTTAGCAAAATTGTGCAAAATCTTCTCACCCCAATTCCCCTTGCCTTTGGGACTCAGCTCGAATACCGCGCCGCAGCCATTGTCTCCGCAGGTTGTCGAACTGCCACCTATGGAAAGCGTGCCGTAAAGATTGCCGGACGAGTCGACCACCAGGCCGCCCACAGGTTCTTGACCGTCCGCGCTGACGTTACCGAACGAATGCAGGATTTTTTTCTTCCAGACTCCGGGCTGGGTTTGCACCAACTCGAAGGCGGATCCCTCGCCGATGCCTATTCCGCCAAAAAATGTGAGGCCGTAGAGGTTTCCAGAAGCATCCAGGATCAAGCTGCCGTTGGGCGAATAGCCATCAAGACTGTGGAAGGTGTAAATCACGCTTTCGGTCCAGCCTCCGCCGACCATGGGCGACAACTCAAACACGGTCCCACAGGTTGGGCAACTGCCCGTGCCTCCCGCTTGGGTCGTGCCATAAAGATTGCCGAAAGCATCGAAAACCAGGCTCCCGCTTGGCTTGGCACCGTCAGCGCCGCTGCCGAACACGTGCAGCACCGTCTCCGTCCACGCTCCGCCCGTCGACGGTGACAACTCAAACACGATGCCGGCGTCGTCGGCTCCATTCCCCTGAAAGGTCGTGCCGTAAAGATTGCCGGTCTTATCGAAGACCAGGCCGCCAGACGGGAAAGCGCCGTCCGTGCCATTGCCGAAGGAATGCAGCACGCTCTCGGTCCATCCTCCGCCACTCTTGGGAGCCAATTTAAACACCGTGCCCCCGTTGTAAGCTCCGCCGCTATAGGTTGTTCCGTAAAGATTGCCCCCAGTGTCGGCGATCAGGCCGGCATAGGGTGCAATTCCGTCTATGTGGTTATTCTTGAAACTGTGCAGCACGATATCGTCCTCGGCGGCTGCGTGACTAACCGTACCGAATAGCACCATCGTCAAGATGACCAACGCCCCAATCGATGCGGTGGAAAGTTTCTTGCTGGGCATCTTATTGCTCCTTTTATTGATCGTTTTATTGATCGTTGAATTTTGCTTGCTGGGCTGGTAACCCGCCCGGCTGCGGGAGCGTGTTCGAGTTATCCCCGCTGGGCAACCTCTACGGCACGACGATCCCAAACGGCACCGGTTCGTGCTCTCCCTTCTATCAGGGCGACCCCGTCGCATCGGCCATCAAGCTGCTGTAGGGCGCATACCCGTCCTTGCCGTTCTTATCGAAGGGATGTCAGGATCTTTTGCTGCCGAGCGACCGCGCGCGCCGGTCGCGAACACGGCAATGGTGAAAATCGCCAGTACGAATGTCGATGCGATGGAAAATTTATTGCGGGGCATGGAGCGCTCCCTCTCGCTCACCAGCCGCTCGCTAAATTCCGCCGCGGAATGTGCAACGAAAAGAACGGGAGAAACACAGAACTCAGGGTAGGGGTCTCTGAGCAGCACAACTGTACTGCGGGAAATTTCGGCGGTCAAGACCTAGTTGCTAAATTCTGAATGACAAGGGCCAGGATTCTTATGCCGACTGTGCAAGATGTTGCCTATTCGGGACGCGGCCTGAGGCATTACTCGTCGGCAGAAAAGCGGTACCAGACCGCGCCGAGCGCATGCTTTAGGCTGGAGTAGGACAAGCAGAAAAGACTGAACGAAATACTATCCAGAGCTCCGGCGAGCAAGAGAGAAAGGCGGGAAGGCGGCGATGTGTTCTCGGGTTCCGGTGCGGGCGTGAAAATTTCTTCGTTCAAGGTTCGTAGTCACAGTCGGTGGCCCGCAGATCGTAGCGCCGCCGTTCGGCGGTTCGATCACCCGCGCCCTACACCCACGTACTCAAATCCCATCGCCCGCAGCCGTGAGGCGTCGAGCAGGTTCTTGGTATCAACGATGATCGGCTTCTTGAGCAAGTGCTTGATGCGGTCGAAATCGAGGGCGCGAAACTCCGGCCAGCCGGTTCCAACCACCAGCGCATCCATGCCTTCGGCCGCGGTATAAGCGGACTCGCAGTAGCGCACTGAGCCATTCAGCCGCACCTTGGCATCGGCCAGCGCCACCGGGTCATAGGCCCGCACTCGCGCGCCTTTCGCCACCAGCGATTCCGCCAGGCGAATCGCTGACGATCCCGCCACCGAATTCGTATTGGGCTTGAACGCCAAGCCGAGAATTCCTACATCTTTGTTCTCGACCGAATTCAAGACCAGAGCAATCTTGTCGAGCAGGCGATCAGCGAGGGTATGGTTCACATCGCGCGCGGCGCCCAGTACTTTCAATGAGACGCCATTCAACTGCGCCAACTCGGCCAGCGAATCCATATCCGACTCGGCAAACACGCCGCCCATGCCCGCTCCCGGCTGCAGGCAGCGGGGAGCGATTTTCTTATCGAGGCCGAGAGCCAGAGCAAGATTCACCGCGTCGGCGCCCACGCGCTCGCACAACGTGGCAACCTCGTTGATGAAAGAAATCTTGGTCGCGACGAACGCCGTCGCCGCTTCCCGCACCAGCTCCGCCGTAGCCTGATTGGTCACGATCACCGGCACGCCGCGCATCACCAGGGGATGAAAAATCTGTTTGAGAATCTGCACCGCTTCGTTGGAAGTCGAACCCAGAATCAGCCGGTCTGGCCAGTTGAAATCTTCCACGGCGCAACCATCCGTGAAAAACATGGGCTGCGAAACGATCGTGCCGTGCAAGCCCGCGTCCTTCAAACTCTTCTCAATCGCCGAAGCCGTGCCCACCGGGACCGGCGTGACGATTGTCAATATCGGAGGCTTCGGCGCCAGCCGCGCGATGCGCATCACCACGTCCGACAAATTTTCGGCGCCGTCTTCGGCCAGAAAAATCACCTGCGTCTTGCGCGCAAACGATTCGATGTCGGTGGAATACGCCAGACGCCCAGCCCGCACGTTGCGCCGGATGATCTCTTTCAGATTTTTTTCGTGATAAGGAATATTGCCTTGCGCCATCTCCACCATGCGCGTGCGATCGGGATGGCAACACGAAACTGGAGTTCCAAAATCCGCCAGGCACGCCGAAATCACCGTCCCCAAATAACCCGAACCGTAGACCCCGATCTGCATGCTGCGTTCCTCCGGCCGAAATCCGCGCCCTGAAGTGGCTACCGGCGCGGCATTCAGCACATTTCCCTGTCTTTGGTTTACAGTGCGGTCCACGGCTCCGCAACGCACGGGAGGGAAATGTACCTGGGTCCATCTACGACCGGCCGGGGTAACGTAATAGGGGTAACGTAATGGCGGGAAGGTAATGCTCGGGTAACCGGAGGGGCTCGCGAAGAAAGCCGCGGTTGACGCTTCAAGTGTTCAGGCTTGCTGAAAACCGGCTGCCGCTTCGGTCACCGTCGGGTCCCACGCGACCAGCTTATCGATGCTGGTCAGCTTCAGAACCTGTTCGACGTGCTTGTTTGCGCCTGCCAGCCGCAACTCCCCTCCGGCCTGCTTCACTTGACCGACCGACATCACAATGATCCCGATCCCGGTGCTATCAATATGGGTCACGCCGGTCAGATCGAAAATGATTTTCTTTTGCTGTTTCTCTCGCACCAGAGTTTCGGTGGCCCACTCCAGTTGCTTGCATTCCCGTCCGATCGTGATGCGCCCGTTTATTTCCAACACAACGACGTCAGGGTCTATCTGCCGGGTGTGAATCTCCAGCATAAGAAACACTTCCTTTCCGGCCTGCAAGATAGCCTCAGGGCGAAACCAGGCTGCCGCCGAGAGGAACCGGAGCCAGATCCACCCAGCAATCTTCCGCATCTTCGCGCACAAAAGTGAGCCGGTCAAGCAAGATGCGCCGGCTCCCGGAATATTCGCGCCAGCGTTCGCGAGCGGTCCGTAAAGCCTGTTCCGCGGCCGGTTCCGTCGGCATTTTCACGATTGTGAGATGGGGAACATAGGGCCACTGCTCACAAAAAGAAAGAGACTGCGTGTTCAACCGGTCATGCAGCTCTTGCAGCCGCGACGCCCCCCGCGCCACGCGGATGTAAACCGTGGCCGTGGTCGGAACAAACGTCTCCATTTCGCCTAAGCTAACTTCAAAGGGCTCGGTCCGGCCGCAGATTTCAGCCAGCACTTGCAACGCCGCCTGTTCCGCCCCGTGCAGAGGACGCGGGGGCAACAGAGTGAGGTGGGCTGCCAGATGAGGCAAGTCAGGATGCAGCTCCCGCCGGAGCTTCTCCACAAACTCCCCCACTGGACTTCTAACGTAGGCGACCAACGCATACCGCAGGCTCGGCATATCCGTGGAAAATTATATCCTGCTTCGGCAGTCAGCATCGAAGAAGAGGTTCAGGCCTGTAGCGCCGGCGTCCTCGCCCGCTCACCCATGCAGCGCGGCGCTCTTTCTAGCGTTGCACCCGTCCCGAGCCCCCGCCCTTCAGCAGAGCCTCCACTTCCTCCACGCTGCAGCGGTGAAAATCCCCGGGGATGGAATGTTTCAAACAACTCGCAGCCACCGCAAACTCAAGCGCATCGATGTGACGTGGCAATTTCTGCAAGCCATAAATGAGCCCCGCGGCGAAGCTGTCGCCCGTGCCCACGCGATCCACGATATGCGTAATCTCGTAGGCCCGGCTCACCATAAAACTCTCGCGATCGTTCAGGCAAGCCGACCACCCGTTGTGCGAAGCGCTCTTCGACTCCCGCAAGGTAATGGCAATCGCTCTTAAGTTGGGAAACTCGGCCAGCACTTTTGCCGTTAACTTCTCATACTGCGCACGATCCAGTTGGCCGGCATGCACATCCACATCGGCCTTGATCCCCAGCGCCATCTGCACATCCTCTTCATTGGCAATGGCAACATCTACGGACTTCATCAGCTCGCTCATCACCGCCGCGGCTGGCTTTCCCCACTTCCAAAGATTCTTGCGGTAATTCAGATCGCAGGAAACCGTAATCCCTTTCTCTCGCGCGCGGCGAACCGCTTCCAGCGCCAGATCGGCCGCAGACGCGCTGATTGCCGGAGTAATACCGGTGATGTGAAACCAACCGGCATTCTCGAAAACGTCATCCCAACGAATGTCCCCAAGTTTGGCCAAAGCAATCGCGCTGAATTCGCGGTCATAGATAACTTTCGACGGACGCTGGTTCGCGCCCGCTTCCAAGAAATAAATTCCCATGCGTCCTTTGCCGGGGACGACGCTGGAAGTATCCACGCCAAAACGCCGCAACTCCCCTATGGCCGCGTCTGCGATCGGGTTCTTCTCGGGAAGAAGAGTTGAGAACGCCGCAGGCAAACCAAAGCCCGCGAGCGCTACTGCGACATTCGCCTCGCCGCCGCCAAACGTAGCCGCCAGCAGCGGACTCTGCAGGAAGCGCTCAAAGCCAGGCGGGGCCAGGCGCAACATAATCTCACCAAACGTTACGGTAGTCTTCATTTCCATGAACGCGCCCGAGAAGTTTACACTGGCCAGTACACTCTCGCAGAAATTTCCTTTGTGTTACCTTGTCAACTTCGCGACCGAGAAAGTGAACCATTGAAGATCATTCGCCTCAAGACTGCGGTCGTAGAAGGAAATTTCGATTGGACCTTCGTCCGCATAGAGACCGACGAAGCCATCACGGGCTTGGGCGAATGTTTTTTCGCTCCCGGCCTCACCTCGATTCTGCGCTCGCTCGAACCGTTATTACTGGGCGAAGACCCGCGCGACATTCATCGCCTTTTCCGCAAAATGCAGCTCGCGACTTCGGGCGCAGGCTCGGTTGCAGGCATCCTCTATAACGCGATCAGCGGCATCGAAGCCGCGCTGTGGGATGTTCTCGGCCAATGGCTCGAAGTCCCCATCTATCGCCTGCTGGGAGGAAAATTTCGCGATCGCATCCGGGTTTACGCCGATTGCCACGGCGGCGAAGCCCTCGAAAGCCTCGATGAAATCTTGCGCTCGCGTCCAGCTTCCTGGGACCCAAAAGCTAACCCGCACGCGGGCCGCGACTATTACGGCGAAATCGCCGACGGGCCTCCCGCCTCTCCCGAAGACTATCGCCGCCAGGCGCTTAAGAAAAGAGCGCAAGGCTTCACCGCGCTGAAATTCGATCTCGACGTCCCGGGCACCGAAGGCCCCGATCCGCACAACCGCGCGTTGAGCAATCGCGCCATCGATCACATGGTGAGTTTGATCGGCGCGGTGCACGACGCGGTCGGCCACGATACCGACATCGCGGTCGATTGCCATTGGCGCTACAATGCCAGCGACGTTGTGAAAGTGGCCCGCGAACTCGAGCCCTTCCGCCTGATGTGGCTGGAGGACCCGGTCCCGCCCAGCAATATCGCAGCCTTAAAAGAGGTAAGCTCCAAAGTGCGCGTACCCATCGCGACCGGAGAAAATTTATTTCTCTTCGGAGGCTTCGAAGAAATCATCGCGCAGCATGCCTTGAGCGTGGTGACGCCCGACTTGCAAAAAGTCGGTGGTCTCAGCATCGCGCAAAGCATTGCACAATTTGCCGACGCCCATACTATGCCCATCGCTCCGCACAACATCAGCAGCCCGGTGGGAACGATAGCGTCGGCGCACTTCTGCGCCGCGATCCCAAACTTTCTTGCGCTCGAGTTTCACGCCTCCGACGTGCCCTTCTGGAACGATCTCGTCGAAGGCTCTCCCAACCCAGTCATTGCGAATGGATTCATTCACCTTTCCGAGAAGGCGGGCCTCGGCGTAAAACTGAATGAAGTTGTAGCCCGAAAATACGCGCGCCAGGGTGAGCCGTTTTTCGAGTGATCGTCTGGTATCGAACCTATGCCGATCGCGAAGATAAAAGTCTTAGAAAAGATTGTGGCCGGCGGCCTGGTGGCCGTGATCCGCGCGGAGAGTCCCGACCAAGCCGCGCACATCGCCGAAGCCTGCGGCCTGGGCGAAGTCGCAGCGCTCGAAATCACCTTCACCGTGCCCGGGGCAAGCGGCGTCATCGAGCACCTGGCGAACAAATTCGCGGGAAAGATTTTGCTGGGAGCCGGCACGGTTCTCGATCCCGAGACCGCGCGCATCGCCATTCTCGCCGGGGCGCAGTTCATAGTAAGTCCCGCGCTCAGCTCCGAGACGGCGCGTCTCTGCAATCGTTATCAAATCCCCTACATGCCCGGCGCTGGAACCATCGCGGAGGTAGTCGCAGCGATGGAATGCGGCGCCGACGTTGTAAAAGTTTTTCCCGGAGAAATCCTCGGTCCCGCATTCGTCAAAGCGGTGAAAGGGCCGCTGCCGCAAGCGGCGTTGATGCCGACCGGCGGGGTCACGCTGGAAAATGTCGGAGAGTGGATTCGCGCCGGTGCCGTCGCCGTCGGCGTCGGGGGCAACCTAACCGCCGGAGCCAAAACCGGCGACTTCGCATGCATCACCCACCTGGCGCGACAGTTCGTCGAAAAAATTAGAGCCGCGCGCGCAAAAGAAGGCGCACGCCCTTGAGCGTAAAGCTTTGGAACTCCGACGACGAACTCTTCGCCATCGTGCAGCGTGAACTCTTCACCTGCGTGGTCGGTGATGTGATGGACAAGATGGAATTGCAACATCAGTTCCTGCCGCCGCAGATTCAGCCGCTCCGACAAGATATGGTCGTGATCGGCCGCGCCATGCCGGTGCTCGCTGTCGATGTCTTCGCGGAAAAAATCGCGGGTAGCGCTAACCAGCTCATGGAAAAATCCTTCGGCCTAATGCTGGAGGCGCTCGACGATCTGCGTCTCCATGAAGTTTATGTCAATACCGGTTCCTCTCCGCGCAACGCTCTCTGGGGAGAACTCATGAGCACGCGCGCCCGCAAACTCGGCAGCCGCGGCGCGGTGCTGAATGGCTATGTGCGAGATACTAAGGCCATCCTTAATATGGGTTTCCCGACGTTCTCCTTCGGCTCCTACGGACAAGATTCGGCGCCCCGGTATAAAGTCGTCGACTTTCGCATTCCCATTGAAATCGGCGGGGTGCGCGTCCGGCCCGGAGACATTCTCTTCGGCGACATCGATGGAGTCCTGCTCGTCCCCGCCGAAGCCGAAGTCGAAGTATTCACCCGCGCGCTCGAAAAAGCCCGCGGCGAAAAGCTAGTTAGACAAGCCATTGAAGCCGGAAGCAGCGCGGTCGCAGCTTTCGAAAAATACGGCATCATGTAAGAAAAATGAAACGCGCTCGTGAATATGGGCCCCGTGACTGAAAATTTCGCAAGTAAGACACCTTCGCGCGCACAGCAGGTTCGCAGCTTCCTCCGCCAGAATCATTTGCTAGCCTGGATCGCCTGGCGCCCCGACGAACTCCTCATGCTTTGCGGATATTTTCCTTTCTGGGGAGCTTCGTTGTCGATTTATTTCGCGGATGCGGAACCGTTACTGTTCCTTCCGCAGATTGAACCCAGAGATCACATTCCCACTGGAGTGCGTGTTCAAGAATATCCCTGGGGCGATCTCAAATGCCCCGATCCATACTCGGCGTTAGTCTCGGCGATTGGCGGTGAACTTCTGCAGGCCAAGATCAAGCCTGAGCACGTTGGGATGAATCGCAGCGCGGCCAGAAGTTCTTTGCCCATCCAGGCCGCCGAGCAAATTCCCATGCCGGAAGCATTTGCTCAAAAGCTTTCTGCGCTCGCAGCGCCGGGCAAACAATGCCAGAACTCTTTCGCGGATCTGTATTTGCGAAAAAGCGCAGAGGAAATCGCCGCCATCCGTTTGGCCAATCAAGTCGCGAATATTGGCTTGCAAGCTTTCTTCGCGAATCTGCAGCCGGGAATCTCCGAGGCCGAAGTCGCCGCAGCGGTGGAGTCCGCCATCTACCGCGAACTCGGCCGCAACGGAATATTTCACTCCCGTGGCTGGGCCATGGTGCAATCCGGGCCCAACAGCGCCGCCGCCGGAAGATTCAATCGCTCCGCGGGACGCCGCCTGCAAAACGGCGACCTGGTTGTGATCGAGCTAGCCACCTGCGTCAACGGATATTGGAGTGACCTCACCCGCACCGCCGCCGTAGGCACCCCGAATCCCGCGGTTGAGCCCATACTTGCCCTCGCCACCGAAGCGCAGCAAGCGGCCGTCGAAGCCATCGCACCGGGAGTGTCCGCCGGCCACATTGATGCGCTCGCCCGAGATAAGATTTCCGCCCAGGGTTTCGCGTCTTACTTCCCCCATCACACCGGCCATCACGTCGGCTTCCGCTATCATGATCCCGGCTTTCTGATTTTTCCCGGCGAAACGGCACTTCTGGAAGCGGGCATGATCGTCACCATTGAGCCGGGAGTCTACGTGCCGGAACGCGGCGGCGGCGCGCGCATCGAAGATAACGTGCTGGTCACCGAATCCGGTCACGAAGTGCTTTCGAACATCGACGGCAACGAGGCGGGCTCGATGGATCAAGCGAGCCGCAAATCATGATCGGCATCGATCTCTCCGGCAAAACGATCCTGATTACCGGCGCCCTCGGCGCAATCGCCGAGCACATGGTGAAAAGGCTCTCTGCCAGCGGCGCGAAGCTTGTGCTCACCGACATCAAAACCAAAGACGACGCCGAGCAAATGCTCCACCAGTGGCAGATCTCTCCATCTTCTTATTTGTACGTTCCCGCCGACATCACCGATTCCAAACAGGTAGACAGCCTGGTGAATGCGGCTTTCGAAGCCTTTCCGAAGATGGATACCGTCATTGGCCACGCCGGCGGATGCGGACTGCATCCCTTCGCAGCCACTTCCGAAGCCGAATACGAGCGCATCTTTCGCTTCAACTATTTCGCCCAAACCTATCTGGCCCGCGCCACGCTCGCGCAGTGGACCCAAAGCAAAATTGCCGGCCACCTGATCTTCACCTCTTCTTATGTAGCCCGCATGCCGCACTCGCAAGTCTCCGCCTATGCCTCGGCCAAAGCGGCGCTGGAAAATTTTGCCCGCAGTCTCGCCCTCGAATATGCGCTCACCGGCATTCGCGTAAATGTAGTTTCGCCGGGAAACGTCGCCGCCGGCAGTTCGCTGAAAGTGTTCGACGAAGATCCCGCCTATCGCGATTTCGTCTTGCGCGTTTCTCTCGGACGAAGAAACAGCGCGCAATCGATCGCCGACGCCTTTGTCTTTCTCTGCTCTCCTCTCGCCGCCGAAATCAACGGGCAAATCCTCAGCCCCGATTACGGCGGCGGCATCGGAAACCGCCTATGAAAATCGGCCTCGGCCTCTACCGCCACATGCTCACGCGCGATTCCTACGACTTCGCGCGCCAGGCCGGTTGCACGCACGTGGTGGTTCACCTCGTCGACTACTTCAATCAGGGATCTTCCAATCCACGCAACAACCAGCCCTCCGGCGGAAAGTACGAACCCTGGGGAGTCGCCGGCGACCCAAACGCGCTCTGGACCGTGCCGCAACTCAAATCTCTGCGCTCAGAAATTGAAGACGCCGGGCTCGTGCTGGCCGCGATCGAGAACCTCGATCCCGCGCACTGGCACGACATTCTGCTCGACGGCCCACAACGCGCGCAACAAATCGAAAAAGTGAAGACCATCATTCGCCGCCTCGGCGAAGCCCGCATTCCAGTGCTCGGTTATAACTTCAGCCTGGCGGGCGTGTGCGGGCGCGTGACCGCGCCCTTGGGACGCGGGCGCGCAGTCACCTTGGGTATGGATGGCCCTGCCGATGAGGCGCCGATTCCAAATGGAATGATCTGGAATATGGTCTACGATGCCAACGCACCCGCCGGCACTTTGCCATCCATCTCGCACGATGAACTCTGGCGCCGCCTAGAAAGATTTCTGGAAGATGTGATCCCGGTAGCCGAACAATCAGGCGTGCGCCTGGCCGCGCATCCCGACGACCCTCCCATGCCCACCATGCGGCAACAGCCGCGCCTGGTCTATCAGCCCGCGATGTATCAACGCTTGATCGGTCTCGCTCCCAGCCCCAGCAATGCGCTCGAGTTGTGCGTGGGCACGCTCGCCGAAATGACCGAAGGCGATATCTACGACGCGGTTGACCGCTATTGCCGGCAAGGCAAGATCGCCTACATTCATCTCCGCAACGTAGTGGGCAAGGTGCCGCACTATCGCGAAACTTTTATCGACGAAGGCGAGGTTGACATGATTCGCATTCTCTCCATCCTCCACCGCCATCGCTTCGATGGAGTAATCATTCCCGACCACACTCCGCAGATGACGTGTTCCGCGCCCTGGCACGCGGGCATGGCGCACACCATCGGCTTCATTCTTGCGGCGAAAGCCATGATCGAATCCTCGACACAACCCGCAGCCGAACTCGCCCCCACGACTCCCGGAGGCGACTAGCCTGACCGCCACGTCCAGGCCAGCGCATTCGCGGACTCCCCTGATTATCGCGGCCAGCGTCTCCACGCTCGGCGGCCTGCTGTTTGGTTACGACAACATCGTTATCAGCGGCGCGATCGGATACCTTAGTCAACTCTTCCATCTCGACGCGGCCGGCGTGGGATGGGCCGCGGGCTGCGCTCTCGTGGGCTGCATCGTGGGTTGCGCTGCAGCCGGAACGGTTGCCGATTCTCTCGGCAAGAAAAAAGGCTTGGCGCTGTGCGCACTGTGCTTCGCGCTCTCGTCGGTGGGAATGCTCTTTGCCGCCAGCCTGCATCAATTCGTTTTCTGGCGATTGATCGGCGGCTTGGGCATCGGCGCCGCATCCGTGATTTCTCCCAACTACATCGCCGAGATCGCGCCTACGCGCGTTCGCGGCCGTTGCGTCACGCTGTACCAGCTTGGCATTGTGGTTGGAATTCTTGCCGCCGTCTTCGTCAACATGCGGATCCAGCGCATGGGCAGCGAGGCCTGGAACGTCTCCACCGGCTGGCGCTGGATGTTTCTTGCCGGCATCGTGCCTGCGATTTTTTTCGGAGCGATGATTCTTCCCGCCGTGGAAAGCCCGCGCTGGCTGATGAAGATGGGCCGCCGCGATCAGGCCGTGAGCGTGCTCACCAAAATCAATGGCCCCGAGGCCGCTCCGCGCGAAGCGCTCGCCATCGAAGATTCGCTGGCCATCGAAGAAGGCCACATCTCGGAACTCTTCACCACCTTCCGGCGCCCTCTATTGCTGGGCATTATGCTCGCGGGCCTGCAACAACTCAGCGGGATCACTCCGCTCTTTTCTTTTCTGCCGGAAATCTTTCGCGCCGCCGGAACCAGCACAGGCGACGCTTTCTTGCACTCCGTACTGGTCAGCTTGATCAACCTTGTTTTCACTCTCTTCGCGCTTTGGCTGGTCGACCGCGCCGGTCGCAAGACTCTAATCCTGGCCGGTACCGCCGTGCAATTCGTTTCGTTCGCGATGGTCGGCTGGTTCTATCACATTCACGCCAGCGGCCTCGCCGTGCTGATTTTTGTAATGAGCTTTGTCGCTGGTCACGCCTTCGGCAACGGCGTCGCGTGCTGGGTCATCATCTCGGAAATCTATCCCACGAAAGTTCGCGGGCGCGGCATGTCCATTGCCCTCACCGCGCTCTGGCTGGTGGGATACGCGGGCAATCAACTCTTTCCCATCATGCAAAAAGCTCTGGGATCGGATGGAACTTTCTGGTGCTTCAGCGCCGGCGCGCTGCTGACGATCATTCTGGTGGGCTGGCTGGTTCCGGAAACCAAAGGCCGCTCGCTGGAAGAGATCACAAAATTGTGGACGGATGAAAAAACAGTTGCCATCGTCTGACGATCTCACATCCTGGCATCGGCAGTGCGTAGCCCAGCGCTCGGCCTAACAAAAACCAAGCTCACTCCGCAGCCACGGGAAGAACGGGAAAGCCCATCGCTGCCAAATCGTCGCGAAGCTCCACCACGGATCGGAAGCGCAAAGCGTGCAGCCCGAAGTCCCGCGCCGCGCGCACGTTCACCTCGCGGTCGTCCACAAATAGAGTCTCGTGCGCCGCCGCCGCCAGGCCGCGCAGCGTGTGCTCATAAATTGCAGGCTCAGGCTTGATCAGTCGGACCTCCGCCGAGAACGTCTTGAAATCGAAGAGCTCCAGCCAATCGAAGTGCTCCCGCAGATACGCAATCATTGCCGGATGAATGTTGGAAAGCAGTGCGGTCTTAATGCCAGCCTCGCGCAGTTCCCTGAGCCAGGCCACCATCGGCGAGTTCGCGTTCCCCCACATTTCCACGTCCCACTGGGAAATTTCCTGCAACTGCTCGGCCGTCAGCGGAGCGCCGGCTTCCTCGGCGAGCGCGCTCCAATAAGCCTCCGCCGTCATATCGCCGCGGTCGTAGGCTCCGCGATTCTTCTCCCATAACGCCGGGAAAGAGTTGCTGTCGGCGCCGAAGGCATTCGCCAGGCGATGCAACTCCGCCCGCGAGGGACGATGGCACAGCACTTCGCCGTAGTCGAGAATTACCGCGTTAATTGAGGTTTCACTTCCGCGTCCCGCCATTTTCATAACTCGATTATCGCCGCACGACTACCGGTGGAAGAGTTTCTGTGGAAGATTTTGCGAAGAAGGTATTCACGATTCTTATATTGTATTTTCAATTTTCGTTACTTGACCAGCTTTTGAATTGTCGCCAGAAGCTGATCGGCGTTGAAGGGCTTGACAATCCAGCCGGTAGCGCCGGCCTTCCGTCCCGCATCTTTCTTTTCGGTCTGCGATTCGGTGGTGAGCATGAGCATTGGAGTGAAGGAATACGCCGGCAACTTGCGAATCGCCGTCATCATCTCGATGCCATCCATGTTCGGCATATTCAAATCGGTCACGATCAAGTCGAATTTGCTGCCGGAGGCTTTGGCCAGGCCATCCTTGCCATCGACAGCCTCGGCCACTTCATAGCCCGCCTTGCGCAAGGTGACCACCACCATCTGCCGAACGCTGCTCGAATCGTCCACCGTCAGGATTCGTTTCATGCTCGGTCCTTACTCCGTCGGTTTGAGAGTTCTCGTTTCATGCCAGCCCGACGCAAGAATGCAAAACTAGAACACGCCTGCAGCCCGATCAAAACAGCTCGGCGCTGTTTCCCGAAAATGTGGGCTGGATCCTGGGTAACGGTTTCCCATCCAGCGCCGCTCGGAGCACTTCACGCTCCAGTTCCATGGTGTAGGAAGCCGCATACAACTTTTCGGCTGCGGCCGCGTCGTAACATCGCTGCATCCCGGGATGCTCGTCTTCCAGTTGACGCGTCAACCCTTCAATCGCGGCCAGCACCGCCTGGCCTCGGCCGACACAAGCGTCCAGAAGATCGCTGCCCTTGCCAATCTCGGCAATTTTAGCTTGCATCTTCTCCATCGCGGCTTTCATCTTGTGCGCAAGCTGGTCCGTGCACTCCGCGGCGGACCGCAAGTTTTCGAGCCCGCTTGCCGTTTTTGACTGCGCCTCGCGCAGCCTCTCGTTGCTGGCGGGAGAGAAAGCTTCCATCACCTGATTGGTCTGCTCCACCAGCTTCAGGATCTCTTGCATGACCTGCTCCGAGTGCATGGTAATTTGGCTCCAACTGGCCGAAATCTCTTTAATGCTTTTCGAGATCGCCAGTATGGCATCCGCTTGCGTGCCCAGGTGGCTAGCTTCAATGATCGAGTTGAACGCCAACAGCCGCAGGCGGTCGCGAATGGACTTGGACCTCTGCAGATGCTCACTCACCAATTGCATCAGGTTGGAGAGTCCGCCCAGCGTGTGCCGGATTCTCTTCAGGTAAGCCTGGCCGGATTGTTCGAGTAAGGCGATGCGGGCAAGCTGCGAAGAAACCGTTCGCTCCTGCTCCAGCACCATGGGGCCGATTCCCAGCAATGCGGAGGTGCTGACTCCCACGATGCCGCTCACGCAACTTCTGATTTGCGAGATCCAGTGGGTCACGCTGTTCTGCACGGTTTTCATCTGCGCCAACTGAATGATCAGGCCGGCGTAGCTCTGCGGCAATTCTCCGTCGCTTGCGTTTTCTTCCTCTCCACCTTGCATTCTCGCGGCAATCAGCCCAAAGGCCTGCTGCACATGTTCATCCATCTGCCGGGTAATGTCGTGGCCTTGAATGGCGGAGATTACCGCCGTGATCAGGCTCGCGATCTCCTCCACGCTGCTCTTGAATTGCATGGGCGTCTGCGAGAGCGAGGTCAGGCTGGAATCCACCACGGCTAAAGCGCTTCCCAGATCGACTTCGATGCGGGTGAGTTCCTCGCGCAGCCGCGGCATTTCGGCCAACAGCAACTTTCGCGTCGCTTCAACCGCGGTGCGGCGGTCGGCGGTATGGTTGGCTAGCCTATGGGTATCGTCGAGCACCGATTTCGCGAATTCGGATAATTCATGCGCCAGGTACTGAAACCCCGTGCCCACGCTGCCCAACCGCGCCACCTCGATATTGGTAAGCACGCTCAGCGCTTTGATTTCGAGCGCAATGCTCTCCTGGCTTTCCGCCACTCCCAAAAGTTGGTGCAGCAGATTCACTTCCGCGGTTGCGGTCTCCAGCACCCCCTTGGTCGCCCCCAGCCGCTCGGTAATGAAGCTTCGGGCTGCCTCGCCTAGAGTTTGCACCTTCGGCAGCACAGAACTCACACTCTCGCTTTCGACGCAGGCGATGATCGCCGCCGCCAGTTCCAGAATCGTGTCCGTGTGTTGAATTAATTCTTGAAATGCAGTCGCGGCCGATCCAATGGTGCGATTGACCACCACCGCCAGCGACTCCAACTCGGCCCGGGACTCGTTTGCCGTGGAGGAAATTTTCTCGCGCGTGCGCGCCTGCTTCGCGGCTGCGAGCGCCAGCCCGTGGTCGTGGCCGTTATCTTCGTACTTATGCTTGCGAAGCTGGGGAGCAGCGCTAAAAAGTTTCATGTTCGAAAAACTACCGTATCCTGTCGTAGTGGTAATATTCGTCCCGCGCTTTCATCGTGCAAACGCAAGCATGGTCCCGGCCACGGACTCGAGCGGCACAACTTTGTCGACCGCGGAGCGTTTGATAGCCTCGTTCGGCATGCCGAAAACCACGCACGTCTCTTCGTTTTGGGCGATGGTTTTCGCCCCCGCCTGCTTCATCTCCAACATTCCGCGGGCGCCGTCGTCTCCCATGCCAGTGAGAATTACGCCTACGGCATTTTGCCCGGCATAGCGCGCGGCCGAACGAAATAACACGTCCACCGAAGGGCGATGCCGGCAGACCAGCGGCCCTTCCTTAATTTCCACGTAATAGCGAGCGCCGCTGCGCTTGATCAGCATGTGATGATTGCCCGGCGCGATCAGTGCCTGCCCGCGCAGCACGGTGTCGTTCGACTGCGCCTCTTTCACCGTGATGCGGCACAGCGTGTTCAGGCGATCGGCAAAGGCCCGCGTAAAAAGCTCGGGCATGTGTTGCACAATGACGATGCCGGGGCAATCGGCCGGCAGCGCCTCCAACAGGACCTTGAGCGCTTCGGTTCCACCGGTCGATGCGCCGACCGCAACCACTTTCTCCGTCGTCTCGGCCATGGCGTGTGTGGCAGGCGAGAGAATCGCGTCGGCGGTCAGTTTGGGCTCGACCACGCGCCCGGGCTTGCGCGGCAGCAAACGAGCGCCAGCCGCAGCTTTCACTGCCTCGCAGAGGATGGTGCGCGACTCTTCGATAAACTTCTTGCTGCCCATGCGGGGTTTCGCGATCACGTCGACCGCTCCATAGTCGAGCGCTTTCAGCGCGCTTTGCGTTCCCTCCTCCGCCAGGCTCGAACAAATCACCACCGGAATCGGATGCTGCGACATGATCTTCTGCAAGAACGTCAGCCCATCCATGCGCGGCATCTCGATATCCAGCGTGATCACATCCGGGACTTCTTCGCTGATTCGCTCCGCGGCCACAAAGGGATCGCCCGCCGTCGCGATCACCTCGATTTCCGGATCGCCGGACAACACATCGCTCAGCGTCTGGCGCACCACCGCCGAGTCGTCCACGATCAGCACCCGAATCTTCGCTCTGCCCATACGATTCAATCATGCCCGGCCAAAGCGGCGCTCAGCCCAGCCAACGCAACTGCACTTCACCCGTCTCGGTATTGAAACGAATGTTCCGCCCGATCGTGCCTCCCAGGCTCGAGGCCGTCATGTGAAAGCCCTCGCCCTGCACGACTTCAAGCGCGGCTTGCCAGTTCAACTTGCCCACCGACGGCTTGGCCGAAGCCTCTTCGCTGATGAGCAGCACATCCGCTCCGCCAAACACTTTCACCTGCATCTCGGAGCGCCGCGCCCCCAGTTCGTCGAATTGCCGCGCCATATCGCGAATGGCAAAATCCACGTAGCGATGGCCATCCACCAGATTCTTCGACGCAGCCAGAATCGCCGGGCACCGGGGCAACTGGCAATGAGTCAGAGCCCCAATGCCGCGCCGCTGGCTCCAGAACGAAACCCCCACACAGGATCCCAGCAGCGTGCGGATGATCGCGGGCTCGCGCGCCAGGTAGGACTCTCCCGGATGTAAATACACCTCCAATAACTCGCTGTTGGTTTCCGGCATCTTCTTTTTTCCGTCGATTTCTCAATGCGAGCCGGTTTTCTGGTAAAGCGCCGGAGCCACCGCCTTCAACGGAAGATCCATGTCGTGCAGAGTCTCCGAGTGGCCGACGAAGGCGTAGCCTCCAGGCAACAGCTCATGGCACAGTTTCTTCAGAATCCGCTCCTGCGTCGCCCGGTCGAAATAGATGATCACGTTGCGGCAAAAGAACGCGTCCACCTTTTCCGCCAGGCCATAATCCGCGTCCATAAAGTTCAAGCGGCGAAACTCCACCATTTGCCGCAGCTCCGGAATCACCCGGGCTAAATTGGAGCTCTTATCCCGGCTGCGCAGGAAGTATTTCTTCTTCATTTCTACCGGCACCGGACTGATCACCTCCGTGGTAAAGACTCCGCGCTCGGCTTTTTCGAGGACCGTGGTGGAAATGTCGGTGGCCATCACTTTGAAGCGAAAGCCGGGATGCGCCCGGGCGTACTCGCTCAGCACCATGGTCAGCGTATAAGGCTCTTCCCCGGTCGAACAGCCGGCGCTCCAGATCAGCAGCGGCCGCCGGCTGTCGTTGCGCGCCATGAGTGCGGGAACGGCGGTGCGTACCAGAAAATCGAAATGATCGGGCTCGCGAAAAAAATCCGTCTTGTTGGTGCTCACCACGTCGAGCAACTGAACGATCTCTTCGCCCTCGTGATGCCCTTTGAAGAGATAGTCGCAATACGTCGCGTAGGAGTCCAGGCTCAAGCTGCGCAACCGGCGCTTGATGCGCAGCTCCAGCATGGTCTGCTTGTCCGGGCCCAGCACGATGCCCGACTGCTCGTAGATCAGGCTGCACAGTCGAGCGAAGTCGACCTTCGAGATGGTTTCATCGCCCGCATTCATAACTTTTCCCACGCGCACCTCGGCGGTTTGCCGCAGAGACGTATCGGGCTGCGTCTCCCCCCGCTGAGTCTTCCCGCACGCGAGCCGTCGCCAGCACTCTCTACGCTCCTCAAACCGCCGCTGCCTCCGCCATCAACTTGCTGTTTTCCGGAGTCCGCACCGAGGCCAGCTGGTCGGCAGAAAATACTCGGTCAATATCGAGGATCATCACGAACTGCGCGTCGCGCCTCCCCATGCCCTTGAGGAAGTCGGTGCGAATGTGGGTCCCGATCCGGGGCGCCGGCTGTATCTGATCCGGCTCCAGATCGATGACCTCCTCCACCGAATCGGCCAGCGCACCAATCACGGTGGATTCGTTCTCCAGCAACACCTCCACCACCACGATGCAGGTGTTGCGCGTCTTCTCCGTCTTCGACATTTCCAGGCAAAGCCGCAGGTCCACGACTGGAACCACGCTGCCTCGCAGGTTAATTACGCCGCTCATGAAATCCGGCGTGCGGGGAATTTCCGTGATGTTGGTGAAATCCAGAACCTCCCTCACCTTGGCGACATCGGTGGCAAATATCTCGTTGCCCAGCTTGAAGGTTAGATACTGTCGGGTCTCCGTGATTTCTGCAACGCTCATCGTCAACTCCTTCGCACTCTGAGATTCGAGAAAGCCGCGGGCCCGCCGGCGGCCCGCGCCGCAGCCGGTCAGAAGCGCTCGAATTCTTTATCCAGGTCGTCGCCCTTATCCTTCATTTTGAGGCTGACCCCACCCCCACCGGCGGCAGCCGCCTTTTTGGCCATCGGGGCTGCGTGGCCCGCCTTGGGCGGTCTGCTGGCCGGCGCGGCTTCCGCATGCCGCACCGCCTTCCCAACGCTGCGCACCGCCGCATGCCCGTCGTCTTCCGTGCGGAAGAAGGCCAGCGCGCTTACCAGCTGATCGGACTGGCTGCTCAACTGCTCGGTGGTGGCCGCCATCTCTTCGGAAGCGGAGGCGTTCTGCTGAATCACTTTTTCGAGTTGCACCAGCGCCTTGTTGATCTGCTCCGCGCCGGTGTCTTGTTCCTTGCTGGCGGCGGCAATCTCCTGCACCAACTCTGCCGTCCTCTGGATGTCGGGCACAAGTTTCGAAAGCATCTCGCCCGCCTTTTCCGACACTTTCACCGTGGTGCCGGAGAGTTGGTTGATCTCTCCCGCCGCCTTCTGGCTGCGTTCGGCCAGCTTGCGCACCTCCGCCGCGACCACCGCAAAGCCCTTGCCATGTTCCCCGGCGCGGGCCGCTTCGATGGCCGCGTTCAGCGCCAGCAGGTTGGTCTGACGCGCGATTTCCTCGATGATCGAAACCCGGCTGGCGATTTCCTTCATGGCGGCCACCGCTTCTACCACGCTCTTACCGCTTTCCTGCGCGTCGTTGGCCGACTTGTTGGCGATCTTGTCGGTTTGCTGCGCGCTGTCGGCATTCTGCTTGATGTTCGAAACCATCTGTTCCATTGACGACGAGGCCTGCTCTGCCGAGGCGGCCTGCGAACTGGCGCCCTTCGATACTTCTACCGAAGTCGTGCTGATGGCCCCGCTGGCCGAGGCCACTTCGCTCGCGATGGTGCGGATGTCCAACACCACCCGCGTGATGCCGCTGACCATCGAGGCCAGTGCCTGCATCAGCTTGTCCTGCGGCGAACGCTCCTTCATCGCCACCGTCAGGTTGCCGTTGGCGATCTCTTCGGCGGCCGCGGTGATTTCGTTCATGGAAGCCACCAGCGCATTGAGATTATTCTTGATGGTGTTGAACTCGCCCTGGTAGTTCTCCGTGATCTGCGGCGGCGTCTCCCCCTTGCTGATCATGTCCACGTAGCGCGCCGCCAGGTTCAAGGGCACGATCACCGCGTCCAGAGTCTCGTTGAAGCCCTGCACGATCTTCTGGTATTGGCCGCTGTGCTTGCCGGCGTCGGCCCGCGTCGCCAGCTTGCCTTCGACGGCCGCCTGCGACAGCATGCTCACGTCGGAGATCATGGCGTTCAGCGCCAGCTTCTGTGGCGTGAGGTCGGAGGCGTATTTCACCACTTTGAAAGGCTTGCCGTTGAGATCGAGAATGGGATTGTAGGAGGCCTGAATCCACGCCTCCTTCCCTCCCTTGCCGATGCGCTTGAATTCGTCCGCCACAAATTCCCCCCGGTTCAGCTTGGCCCAAAACTCCCGATAGTCCGGGCTGTTGCGGTAGGCTTCGTCGACAAACATGCTGTGGTGCCGGCCCTTGACCTCGTCGAGCGTGTAGCCGAGCACCCGCAGGAAATTGTCGTTGGCGGTCAGGATGGTGCCGTCCATCTTGAATTCGATCACCGCCTGCGACTTCCCGATGGCGCCGATCTGGCCGGCATAGTCGGCGTTGGTCAGCTTCTGCTGAGTGATGTCGGTGGCGTATTTGACGACCTTAAAAGGCTTGCCGTCTCCATCCAGAATGGGGTTGTAGGAGGCTTGAATCCAGACTTCCTTGCCCCCTTTGCCAATGCGCTTGAATTCGCCGGCCTCGTATTCGCCCCGGTTCAGCTTGGCCCAGAACTCCCGATAGGCCGCGCTTTGGCGATAGCCTTCCTCGACAAACAGGCTGTGATGCTTGCCCTTGATCTCCTCGAGGGTGTAGCCCATCGCGTGCAGGAAGTTCTCGTTGGCGGTCACGATGGTGCCGTCCATCTTGAACTCAATTACTGCCTGTGACTTGCCGATGGCGGCCAGTTGGCCCACGTTATCGGCCGCCTCTCTTACTCTTTCGGTCACAATCTCCCAGCACACCAGCGCGCCCGTGTAGTTCTTGGCGTCGTCGTAGATGGCACTCAGAATCAAATTCAGCGTCTCCGGCCCCAGCCGGATATCGACCCGATGCGGCAGATTGCGCGGGTCGGCCATCATGCGCCGTTGATGCGCCGGGTTCTTGTGAAAAATATCGATGTTGCTACCGACCACGTCCTCCACCTTGCAGGGCAGCAGTTGCGCGACTTTGGCCAACGTCGTGCGCGAGGCCGGATTTATGTACCGAATGATCATGTCGGAGTCTGCCCGGATGAAATTCAGCGGGCTGTTCTCGATCATCTGCTCGAAGATATTGCCTCGCGATGGTTGACCCACTTTGCCTTTCGCCGCGGCTGCCCTTCCGTTGCTCTTGCTTTTCATTTTCTTGCTTCTCCTTATTTTCGTCTGCCGCCCGGACCAAGCCTTCACACCGTCGCCGCTTCGGCTCGTCTTTGTGGCGCGGCCCGGGCATCCACGCCGTGGCCGTGCCCCATGGTCCTTACCGCATCCCGCACCAGCCGCTGCGGATCGAGAATCAGCGCTACGCTGCCGTTGCCCAGGATGGTCGCGCCCGAAATCATCTCCACGTGCTTGTAGAAGCGCCCCAGATTCTTGATCACGGTCTGGTGGTCCCCAAGAACCTGATCGACCACAAATCCAAAGAGCCCGTCTTCGGTCTCGGCGATCATGACTTGCTCCCGCTCCGGAGCCTCGCTACGCATGTCAAAGTACTCCCGCAGCCGAATGTAGGGAATGATTTTGCCGCGCACGTTGACTACGTGTTTGCCGTTGGCTTTGGCGGTATCCTGCCGCGTCAACTCGATGCATTCGAGCGTGGTCGCCAGTGGCAGCACGAAGTAGGCCTGGCCCACCCGCACCAGCAATCCGTCGATAATGGCCAGAGTCAGCGGCAGGCGCAGCGTCACCGTGGTTCCAGCGCCGGGTTTGCTGGCAATGTCGATGCTGCCTCGCAGCGCCTCCACTTTGCGCCGCACCACGTCCATGCCTACGCCCCGGCCGGATACGTCGGTGATCTCTTTCGCGGTGGAGAATCCCGGCGCCAGGATGAGCGAGAAAATCTCCGCCTCGGTGAGTTGCGCGTCGGGAGCCACCAGGCCTTTCTCGATGGCCCGTTCGCGCACCGCCGCAGCGTTGATTCCCCCGCCGTCGTCGGCGATGCAAATCAGCACGCTCGCCCCCGAATAGCGCGCCGAAAGCTGAATGGTGGCGCTCGGCCGTTTGCCCACCGCCACACGCCGCTCCGCTGTCTCAATGCCGTGATCCATGCTGTTGCGGATCAGGTGCATCAGGGGATCGTTCAACTCGTCGATCACGCTCTTATCCAGTTCGGTGTCGGCGCCCTCGGTCGTGAGTTCGACTTCTTTGTGCAGATCGCGGGCGAGATCGTGCACCAGCCGGCGAAAGCGCTCGAAGGTTGCTCGAATGGGCAGCATGCGGATGCTGATCGAGCCTTCGCGCAAAGCGCTGGTCAGGCGTTCGATCTCCTCCGACACCGCCACCACTTCGGGGTCTTCCTTGCGGGTCGCGATCTCGAGCAGGCGCGCCTGCACCGTCACCAGTTCCCCCACCAGATTGACGAACTGGTCGAGCTTCGCCGCCGGCACGCGAATGCTGGTCGCGTTATCCGGAATGTCGGACTGGCGCCGGCCCCAGGGGGGGGATTTCTTCTTGTCCTCGGCCTTCGCCGCCGCAGCCGCCGCTGGATTTTCGCCCGGGGGCGCTGCCGCTTTCGCCGCCGTTTTCGCCGGCGCGCTCCCCGCGCTGTTGGACTCCAACTTCAAGTCGATTCCCGCCGCCGGGGGCCGGGCCGCGGGTTGAGCCACAGCCTCGGGTTTCACCGGAGTTACGGCGGCAGTGAGTTCAGAGGTTGCGGGAGAGATTACCGAAGCCCCCGTCTCGGTTGTTTCTTGAGAAGTTGGCTGCGACGCCGCTTCGATGCTCAACTCGCAAGCGTCCGCCACAAAGATGAAGACATCCGAGATGACTTCGCGGGTGGCCGTCGTGGTCAGCACCATCTCCCAACTCATGTAGCAGCGCTCCGGATCCAATTCGCGAATGGGAGGAATCGCCGCCAGGCTGGCCGTAATCCGCAGCTTGCCCAGTTGCCGCAGCTCCCGTAGCAGCAGCAGCGGGTCCGCCCCGCGCCGCATCAGATCGGGGCCGGGAGCGAAACGAATGTGCCATTCCGAACCCAGGTCTAGGACGGACGCATCTTTTCCCCCGTCTTGGGCGGGAACCGGAGCTTTTGCCTCGGACAAGACATCTCCGCTAGCGGCCGCCGGCGCCTGAACTCCGCTGGTGAGTTCCTTCAACTTCTCCAGAATGACGGCCGAAATCGCGCGGTCGACCGTCGCTTCCCCGCAGGCCTCATCCAGCATGGCCTTGATCTGATCGAGGGCTCCTAAGGAAAGATTAATGAGTTGCGGGGTAACCAGAAGTTTTCCGTTGCGCACTTCGTCGAAGGCATTCTCCAGGTTGTGGGTGAATGCCGCCAGTTCGTCAAAACCGAACATGGAGCCCGAGCCCTTGATGGTGTGCAGGGCGCGAAACGCTCTTCCTACAATTTCCTTATCGCCGGGACTTTGGTTCAGCGCCAGCAGCGCCGCCTCCAGTTCGACCACGATCTCGCGAGCTTCTTCGAGGAACGATTGCTTGAATTTGTCGATCATTGCTCGGTCATCGCCCGGTCGTTGCCCGCTTGGGTTGATCCTTATCCCTAATCCCTATCCCTGACGCCGGCGGGAAAGCTCTCCATCCCGGCGTCGCACGCCGTCGCGGCGATCTCCTCCGGAACCCGCCCCTGGAGCGCGAAGCGCACCCCCGAGCCGCGAGCTTCGCGCTCTACCGCCCATAGCAGTTGCAGGCCGGTCACATCCAGCCCGCTCGCGCCTTCCCATTCGACGCTCAACGCTTTCCCCGAGGCCAGCGCCTCGAGCAGCGACTTCTTCAACTCCGCCGCCGAAGCGATCGTGATCTCGCCCTCCAGCCGCACCAGGCACTGCGCTCCGCTTTGGTCAAGGGTGACTGCCATGCCTGCCTCTCTCATCGGCGAAGCGGAATGAAACATTAGTCGGGGCCGCCTTAAGCCCGCGCGGATGATGCTGATCCCGCATCCGCTTCGCTTCCGTACTGTGCTCACACCTCGCCTCTCGACCGCACGCGATGCAAGCATTCGCCCTCAAACCGGACGACCCCGGCGTCGTCGACGCTGCCGTGAGGTTGATCCGGCCTGTGTCGATCCGTTGATTCAGATCAAAGGATTCTTAACTGAAGCGTGCGCAGAGTTTGCCACGCAAGCCGATGGCCGTAGAGTCGTAGCGCCGCGTCCCGGCGGCTGGCCTGCGGGCGTCTCGCCCGCCGCGCCGAAAGCGATGACTACCCCTCGAAACAACCAGCAAGGACGCCAAGGGATACTGACGTGGAACCCTTCGCCGAACCAAGGAGATCTGCCCGAGGCATCGGGGTGGTAATAAAGCGGGAAACTACTTAGAATCGAGATCAGGATTCATGTCGGGGCGTAGCGCAGCCTGGTAGCGCACCTGCCTTGGGCGCAGGGGGTCGTAGGTTCAAATCCTATCGCCCCGACCATTTATTTTCAGTTCCTCAGGGCGACGTGCGAACGAGACTATGATTCACGGCGTCAAAGACCTCTGACCCGACCTGAAGCTGGCCCTCGAAAGCCCGCTCGGCCGCCCCATCTCCGAAGGAGAGCAAGTCAGCGTGAGCACGGTGCCTGCTTCGCGGGAATGACTCACGTCCATTCAAAAGGACTCCGAGAACAAGGGCACCGGTAAACTCACGATGGAAGAAATCGCCGCGGAAATTGCCGCAGCCCGCCGTGGGCGCGGCCAGCACCCCGGATCATGATTCGGGTGGTCGTCGATAGCAACGTTTTGGTCTCAGCATTATTGACCAGTGGCAGCTTGCCGGAGGCCGTTGTCGACCTTGCCATGTCCCGCGAAGAAGTCTCTCGGCCGCGAAACTTCCCCGGTGCGCGCGGGTTCGCAAAGGTGGCTCCTGGCACCAGGCCGGTGAGTCCTGCGAACCTAAATGACGATGGAGATCCGGATGAATGTCCGCAGCTTGATCCCCTCGATTCTCTTACCAGTGCTCGCCTTCTCCGCCTTTGCGTCGGCCGCCGGCTTTGGGCCCGTACCTAAAACGGTTGGGCCACCGCACACCATTAGCCCGATGTTTTGGGGTCTCAACATTGAGAACGAGTTTTTTCACCCCGCTTTTTCCTGGACCAATCCCTGGCTTGAAACCGGAATCGAGAATGCTCGGATCGGGAGCGTGCGCTATCCAGGCGGCGACACGGGAAACTATTGGAATTGGCAACAAGGCACCGTTTATCCGCTCGGGGGCCACACGACCGTGGATGATTTTCTCAGCGACCTGTCGAGCTTAAGTCAGGCGACCGGTGTGCTGCCGCTCTTCAACCTCAACGTCATGACATACGACAACCAGTTGATAACCAAGACGACGCTCCCTGCCGCTATGGACAACCAGATTCAATTGCTCCAGGCGGCCCAAGGCATGGAATTGCCCGTCAACGACATCGAACTGGGCAATGAGTTTTACTGGACCGAACCCGATCATGACCAGGAGTTTCCCACCGCCAAAGATTATCAACTGACTGCGAATCTCTGGGCGGCCACGCTGAAGCCATCGTTTCCCAATGCAAAATTCGCCTCGATGCTTTCCATCCCCTACTCCGGCGACCCCCGAACCAGCACCTGGAACACGCCCATCCTGGAAAACTTTCGCGGCATCGACGCCGTCACCATCCATCGCTACGACAGCATCATCGACGGCGGAGTATGGGATGGCACCCCCGCGGACGCGGTCCTGAGCCTCGCCTTTACCGATTGGGCCAGCATCCTGGCGGGCGAAGTCCGGCCGGCCGAACAGAAACGGCTTCGAATCTGGATTACCGAGTTTGGTGGGTTCGCCGACTGCACCAGCGACGCTGAGTTTACCGGGACCTGGCTCGAAGCCTTGTACCAGACCCAAATGGCCCTGCAGTTCTTGTCCACCGCGTCCATTGACCAGGTACAGCTCTATAACATGGCCGGGTCGACCAGTTCGCTGATCTTTCAGAACACCTCTTCGTATTGGGATGGTTGCCTGCAGAAGAACATCACATTCAACGCCACCCCCGGCGCCCTGACCGCCACGGGTCAAGCCTACGCACTAATCGGGAATGCATTGCAGGGCACCACGTCGGTTTCGGAAGTCGTGTTCCCCGAAGCTCCACTCATCAAACTCGGATCCGGTGTAAAACCCTATCCCTCGGCCACGGGAGTGGCGCTGTCCGGCGCGACCAATGAGTGGCTGATCGCGAACTACGTCTCCGAACCCTTGACCCTGCACTATGCGGGAATGGGGACAGGGACGATGGAAAGCTTATCGGCTCCATCCCTAACCACGATCGTGAATGGCGAAGGTATTCTTTCCAACTCCACAGCGCCCTTCGATGGCGCCAGCTTTGTGCTGCCTGCCTATTCGCTGAACTGGATAGTAACGCACTGAGAGCTTCGGACCGGGCTTCGGCAATCGGGCTTTCGGCTAAACCAAATCCACCACCAAAAAGCTGCCAGCAAGATCTTCCCGAAGCTCCGTGCCCCAAGCCGGTACCCCAAGCTCGACTTACAGCACACAATCACCGCCGCCCCATTGATCGCATCCCTCCTCACCGCGGCCAGCGCATCGTTCATCGTTGGCCTGTTGCAGAGAAAAAACGGTCACCTTCCAGCAAAAAACGATTCTCTGCATAGACGACGAAGGTGCGCTGGCTTATCACCGCGCCCTGCTCGAACGCCAGGATTCGAAGTGTTCACAGCCAGTTCGGCCCGCCGCGGCTTGCAAATTCTAGATGGACACACGGCCGTCGCCGCCATTGTCGACTACAACATGCCCGAAATGACGGGAGGCGATGTCGCCGCCGAACTGAAGCGCCAGCATCCGGAAATGCCCGTTGTCATGCTTTCCAGTGACGAAGGCATACCCAAGATCGCGCTGTGCATGGCGGATGCTTCCCTCCCGAAGGCCGACGCGCACAGTGCGTTGCTGCCGCTGATCTTTAAAATTTGCGAACAATACCGCTCCGTCCCCGGCGAACGCCAAGCGCCGGCCCAAGAAATCTTTGACGGCATCTGTTAGCGCGATTCCTCCCGTCCTCCCTCCGCTCGCCTATCTTCTTTCCCTAATCAATCGCTCAGCCAGGGCAAGCGCGTCGCCCCATACAAGCCGGCGTCGCCTCCCAGCCGAGCCTGAGTGATGATCGTCCGTCGTTCAGCGTCTCTCTCGCTTTGATCTGCGGTTTCTCTTGAAAAAACATTATCTTTACCGGGATCGAAGGGCACCGTGGCCGCATACACCACCGACCGCTGCCGCAGCTCTTCGAACATGCGGGGCGCAAATGCATCCCAAGCTCGCGAAACCCCTCCCCCAATCACAAACATTTCAAGATTCAACACATTCACCAAATCCGCCAACAGAATGCCGAGAGCCCAGCCTACGGTCTGAAAAATACGCCGCGCGTCCAAGTCACCGCCGAGCACCAAATCATAGATCGCCTTGGCGCCAAACTCCGCGCCAGACGCAGCCCCCTGAGCGAGAGCGACCGCTTCAACGCCGTCAATCGCTTCCCGCGCCATGCGCACAATCGCGCCGGCGGAAGCATACTGCTCGGCGCACCCTCGATTCCCGCAACCGCAGCGCGGCCCCTCCGGCTCAATCGTCACATGTCCGAATTCCCCGGCCATGCCATTCACGCCATGCCAGATTTTTCCCCCAAGCACGATGCCGCCGCCGATTCCAGTGCCCAGCGTGAGAATCGCCATATTCTCAACCCCGCGCCCTGCGCCCAGCCATTGTTCACCCAGAGCCGCCACCCGGGCATCGTTCTCCAGCACCACGCGCGCTGCGTTTTTCGGGAGCCCCAGCCGCCGCTCAATCTCCGCGCGCACCGCATAGTTCTCCCACCCCGGAAGATTCGCGGCCTTAAGCACCGTGCCGCTCTGCACTTCCATAAGTCCGGGGATCCCGATGCCGACTCCGCGAAAGCTTCCCGTCTTCTCATATTTGCCGGATAGGACTTGAATCGCCGTGCACATCTCATGAATGACGTGGTCGCGCCCCAAAGCCAGCTTGGTCGTGACTTCAACTTTTTCCAGAAGTTCCCCGGCAGCGCTCACCGCGGCGATGCGCAGGTTGGTCCCGCCGAGATCGACTCCAATGGAAAAATCAGGCATGGCTGAGAAGATTATCAGAAGCGAAGGCAATTCACGGTCTCTGCGAACCCCTGTGCCCTCCGTGTTGAAGACTTTGAATTGATTTACTTCTGGCACTGAGGGCAATAATGGCTGCTACGCCCGGCAATCACCACGCGCTTGATCGCAGTCTTGCAGACCAGGCAAGGCTCGCCCTCGCGTCCATAAACGCGATGCTGCAATTGGAAAAATCCTGCGTCGCCGTTCGCATCCACATAATCCGAAATCGACGACCCACCCAAAGCGATCGCCTCTTTGAGAACTTCCTTCACTGCCGCCAACAGCTTCTCCAATTGCAAGCGCGTGATCGTGGAAACCCGGCGGCGCGGCCGAATCCCAGCCCGGAACAGAGATTCATCGGCGTAAATGTTCCCCACCCCGCGCAAAAGTTTCTGGTTCAGCAAAGCGCTCTTGATCGGAGTCTTGCGCCCGCGAAACAAAACCAGAAAGCGCTCCGGATCGGCGTCCAGCGGCTCGACTCCACCGGCCTCGAACCCGCCTTTACCAACCACGCTCAGCCGTCCGAAGCGCCGCGGATCGACAAAACGCAGTTCCCTCCCGGAAGCCAGCTTGGCGATCGCATGCGTGTGCTTGAGCACCTCGTCCCGCGGCTCGCAAACCTGCAACCGCCCAGTCATGCCCAGGTGCACAATCCACTGCGCAGAATTGGATTGTGTAGGGGGGGCACTCCTGCCCGCCTCCGCCGGCAGAAGGGAAAGCCTCTGCCGCGCCCTAGATCTTCGCGGCACGGACGCAACTTGCTCCGAGCGAGGCGGGAGCGCCGCTGCATTCCGCTCCAGATCGAAAACAATATGCTTCCCCATGCGCCGCACCGCCGCAACGCGGCTGTGCTCCAGCACCGCGGCAATTTCCGCGGCAGGAGACTTCAGCACCTCCGGCTTCTCCCCCAGCCACACCGACTCGATCACATCCCCGCTAACCCGCTGCGCCAATCCGCGCGCGATGGTTTCAACTTCAGGAAGTTCCGGCATTGGAAAACAGTGTACAAGACGATCAACGCAATCGGCGCTACGGCTTCGCGAATGGAATCGAACAGGTAGGAATCTACAACCAGTTTCATCAATGGTTTTGGGAAGGACGCGACGTTCAGACGTCGCTGAAGAGCTTAAGAGCCTTGATTCGAGCATGGCCGGGAAGGGCATGACGTTTAGTCGTCCCGCTTAAGTCCTCAAAAAAGCGCGGGCTTTAGCCCCTTTGGGAGCGGACGGCAGGTACTTCTCGGTGTGAAGGGCGACTAATCTTTCAGCGGCACCACAGCCTGGCCATCGCGGCAAAACGTAGCCACCTTCTGCAGATCCCCATTCGCCTGCGGCAAAGTCATCACCGGTCCGTAGCAGAAAACCGCGTGCCCGCTGGCGGCAAAGTACCAGCGTCCATTCTTAGCCGGACGCTCCACTTGCCCGGACGGGCGCCGCACCGGCTGCGAGGGCTTCGCCACCGTCATGCTAAACAACAAGGCTAGGGTCAGGAACTTCATCGTTGAAAAGCGGCCGGGCAAAAACATCCGCGGCCCCCTGCCGCTTTCACCTGGGTACTTCCAAATACTGCTTCGCTAAATTCTTCTTTTAACTTTGCGTTCTCAACCAAGAACTTCAAATCGTACTCAGAGCGCGCCTTCGATCCAACAAATCCGAAGCCGGTTTGGCCGGAAGCTGCATATCGGGCTTGGCACTCTTGCCTGCACGTTCTTTGGAACCGGACTTCGGTGCTGCCTGGGTCGACGGAGTATGAGGAGCCTGGGTCGACGGAGTCTGGGCTGACGGAGCCTGATTCGACGAAGGCTGCGCGCGCTTCTTAGCCTCAGCCTGCGCCACGTTATTGTCGTGCACGATTCTTCCTTGAATCGCGGTTAGGGTCGCGCTGTCATGGAACAAGTCGATGATCAAAGTTCGCTGCGATTGAATGGTGTGCCCCTGCTCCACAATCAGCAGAGTCATCAACCCATAAGAAATCAAGAAGAGCACTACCAGCACCGGCAGCAAACTCCAACGCTTCTTCGGAGGTGCAATCTCTATTGCCGCGTTATCCAGCAGACTGGTCAAGCTGCACCTCTTTGCGCGCCCTGCTCCCGCGCGCAACCTAAGCGATAGCAGCTGGCCCGCCAATGCCGCCGGCGCCCGAAATCGCTTGAAATGAAGGTATTTAGCGAGGCTCAGGAGAAGTTCTCCGCCCCAGCAAGTGCAACTCGCTGCACATAAAGAGCACCCGCCTGTGATCCAAATCACGGCCGGCTGTGCGCCGGAGGGCTGCAGGCAAGTGAAGATCAGAAACGCGTGAGCGAAGCGCATGTTGGAGACAGCCGTCCTCGGCTGTCCATCGAGCGCAGCTCGACCTTTTATTTCGAGCTCAAAAGCAGCTTGGAGATAGTAGCCAGCTGCATATTCGAAGTCCCCTCATAAATCTTGCCAATCTTGGCGTCGCGCCAGAATTTTTCGACGGGATAATCTTTAGTAAACCCATACCCGCCGTAAATCTCAATGGCGAGCGAGGTAACGCGCTCTGCGACTTGCGAAGCAAAGAGCTTGGTCATCGCCGCCTCTTTCACAAAGTTCGCCCCGGCGTCCTTCATGCGAGCCGCGTTGTAAACCATCAGCCGCGCCGCTTCAATCTCGGTGGCCATCTGCGCGATCTGAAACTGAATTCCCTGAAAATCCGCCAGCGCCTTGCCGAATTGCTTGCGCTCAACCGCATACTTCGCCGCGAACTCCCAGGCCCCGCGCGCCACGCCGATCATCTGCGCCCCAATGCCGATGCGCCCTTCATTCAAAGTCTCAATCGCAATTTTGTAGCCCTTGCCGGGCTCCCCCAGCACGTTTTCTTTCGGCACGCGGCAATCTTCCAGAATCAATTCGCAAGTCGACGAAGCCCGAATCCCCAGCTTGTCTTCTTTCTTTCCGACGCTGAACCCCGCGAAATCCTTCTCCACCAGAAACGCCGTGATGCCCTTATATCCAGCCGCAGCATCCAGCGTCGCAAACAATACGAACAGCCCAGCTTCCTTGCCGTTCGTGATCCACAGCTTGCGGCCGTTGACCACATAGTCGCTGCCTTTAAGCTCAGCGCGAGTTTGCAAAGCGAACGCATCCGAGCCCGACCCCGCCTCGCTCAGCGCATAGGCACCCACAGTATCCGCCGCCATCTTCGGCAAGTAACGCTTCTTCTGTTCCGCGCTCCCCCAGCGCAAAAGCGCATTGTTCACCAGCGTATTTTGCACATCCACCACCACCCCGGCGGAAGCATCCACGCGCGACAACTCCTCGACGGCGAGAATCGCTTCAAAAAATTTGGCGCCGCCTCCGCCATACTGCTCCGGAATTTCAATCCCCATCAGCCCCAGCTGAAAGAATGCGTGAATGAGATCCTTGTCAAAGACACCCTTCTCATCCATCTCCTTCACCAGCGGCCGAATCTTATCGTCGGCAAACTGCCGAATGTTGTCGCGAAAAAGTATCTCGTCTTCAGTAAGCGTGGTCAGCGGTGCGGGAGCGGCGGGCTGCAGGATCGCTTCGGACATGGGAATACCTTCAGGCGAAGGAATCGCAAACCAGCTAGTTTAGCACTCAGAATCTCAAGGATGGCGGGGGAAAGATCCGTCGTAGCCATTAATCCAGGCTGGATATCCTCCGCAGGACCGCAGCTGCACAAGGTCGAGAGCAAGGCGAGAGTCAAAACGAGCCAGATTGTTTTCTTCGAGCGCGGAGGAACTCCCGGTTCACGGGCGCCGCTGAATCCTACCACTAGCGAGATTAACCACAGCAGGGGCGAGAGAGCCCGCACCGGCCACGGTAGTCATCACGATGTCGTCGCGGAATCGACCCCTACGAGGAGGCGTATTGCAAAAAAAGGCCCCACGCCCTCGCCTATCAGGGTCAGCCAGAGGGGAGTGTCAGGGCAAACGCGGTTCTAGTTTTCCAGCGAGATCGGAATCGAGGGTCTGAGTCGCGGTTTATCGTTGGCTCCGCGCATGCACCAGCTTCAACCCATCGGCCTGCAGAATCCGGTGAATCTGATTGCGCGCGTGCACCGACCAGGGCCCCGTAGTATCGAGCTTGATATAAGCCTGCCAGTGCTTGAGCGCCTTGCGCGGCTCGCGCGTCTTCTCATACGCGAGCGCGAGGTTGTAGTGCGCATCGGCGTAAGTAGGGGCGAGTTGGATCGCCATCTTGTAGGTCTGAATCCCTTCCTGTACCCGCCCGGTCTCATCCAGAACATTGCCCAGATCGAAATAGGCGAGCGCGTACCGAGGGTCGGCCTGCAACGCGGCGCGATAATGCTTCTCCGCCAACACGAAATCTTGCCGGTTGTAGTGCAGAGTTCCAAGATTGATATGCGCGGCCGCGTGGTTGGGTTGGAAGTCGAGAACTTTCTGATACGCGGCCAGCGCCTCATTTTGCGTCGCCGGATCTTCTTCCAGCGCAATCCCGCGCGCAAACCAAACCGCGGCCGCATCGTCTTCCTGCGGATTCGACTCGGGCGCAGGAATCGGCGTACTGGTCACAACTTTTTCCCGCGTAGCGAAGTCCATCACAAACTGCCCGGCGATCGGCTCCAGCAATCGCCCCTCATGCCGAAACGCAACCCGATGCTTCTTGGTGGAAGAAGCGCCCGCTTCAAGCAACGGATTCTGCATGCCCGCAGCCTGCTTCTGCATAGCTTCAAGCGACTGCCGGATCACCGCAGGCCGCACCCGCATCGCGCACAGGTCGCGCACTTTCTTGACTTTCAAGAGATCGGCAAACGAATACGCCGTAGAAGCAGCAATCAGACCCGCACGCTCCCAATTGGCCAACTGGCGCGGGGTGAGGCGAAGAATTCGAAGCAGATCAGCTCGGCTGTACATCGACGGCTCAACCTCTCGCAGTGCGTCCACTGCGTAACCACTTAGCCGCCATTATGCGCAACTTGCGCCCGCAAACGCAACAGGAAACGCTTGTGGACATCTGTGGAGAACCTGGATGATTTACATGCAGCACAAATGGTGCATTTCGAAAAAGTGCCGTCGAAGAAGAAACCCACTGTGGTCAAACAAAAATGTTTGCCATTCCGCCCCATCCTGCTGTCATTCCGAGCGAGGCGAGGAACCCTGGTTTCGCCTACGCCACCACCGCCGCCTGATACTCCTCGTAACTCCCCTTGAAATCGGTAAGCTTGTGATCGCTCTCAAAATGCCAGATCCGCGTCGCCACCTCGTCGATCAAATCATGATCGTGAGTCACCAGCAGCACCGTGCCCTGATACCGCTGCAAAGAAATATTGAGTGCATTGATCGCTTCGAGATCCAAATGGTTCGTAGGCTCGTCCAGCACCAGCACGTTCGGCTTCTCAAGCATCAGCTTGCAGAAGAGCAGCCGCGCCGCTTCCCCGCCCGAAAGCACGCTGGTGGATTTCGTAGCTTCCTCACGCGCAAACAGCATCTGTCCCAGCAACCCGCGGATTTCCTCGCTCACCGCCGCCGGGTTCCACTGATGCAGCCACTCCAGCACCGTCGTTCCGCCTTCGATCAAGCTGCGATGATCCTGCGCGAAATATCCGATCGAAGCTTCGTGCCCCCAGGTCACTTTGCCCGAACTCGCAAACGGACCGTCGTATCCGCTGGTCTTGCGCAACTCCGCCTCCGGCGTAGTCGGCGAATTCGCCAGCAAAGCGTTCACCAGCGTAGTCTTCCCCGCTCCGTTGCGCCCCATCAAAGCGATTCTCTCGCCGCGAGTAATGCTGGCGGTGAAATCGCGAATCACCTGCTTCTCGTCGTAAGCCTTGCTCAGGTGCTCGATCTCGAGCACGTGCTTGCCCGAAGGCCGCTTCGGCTCGAACTTGATGTACGGCCGCTGAATGTTCGACTTCGCCAGTTCCGTCACCTGCAGTCGCTCGACTTCCTTGCGCCGCGACTGCACCTGACTCGAACGCGTTCCCGCCGCGAAGCGCGCGATGAATTCGTTCAACTGCGAGATTTTCTTTTCGCGCTGCGCGTTCTGCGACTCGATCTGCGACCGCACCTGCGTCTTCGCGATCACCATGTCGTCATACGAGCCCGTGTAAGTAATGATGGTTTCGTAGTCGATGTCGGCAATGTGCGTGCAAATGCTGTTGAGAAAATGCCGGTCGTGCGAGATCGCAATCACCACGCCATCGTATGCGTTCAGAAATCCCTGCAACCAGTGGATCGAATCCAAATCCAGATTATTGGTAGGCTCATCCAGCAGCAGCGCCTGCGGATGACCGAACAAGGCCTGCGCCAGCAGCACCCGGACCTTCTGCCCGCCCTGCAACTCGCTCATCTTGCGGCCGTGAATTTCCTCGGGAATGTCGAGGCCATCGAGCAAAATCGCGGCATCGCTCTCCGCCGTATAACCATCTTCTTCGCCGACGATGCCTTCGAGCTCGCCCAGCTTCATGCCATCTTCATCGGTCATGTCGGCCTTCGAATAAATCGCGTCGCGCTCCAGCATGGCCGCCCACAGCCGCTTGTTGCCCATGATCACGGTATCGGCCGCGGTAAAAGCGTCGAAGGCAAATTGATCCTGACTCAACACGCCCAGCTTCCGCGGACGCACTACCGTCCCCTTTTGCGGCTCCAACTCCCCGCTCAGCAACTTCATAAACGTAGATTTGCCCGCGCCATTCGGCCCGGTAAGGCCATAGCGCTTGCCCGGCGTAAATGCCACCGAGACTTCGTCGAACAGTATTTTGGCGCCGTAGCGCATCGAAACATTACTGACTGAAAGCATGATTGCCCTAAGGAACTTCGTCTGAAACTGCGAGGAATTTCCGCCAAAACGGTGCGCAGCCGATGTTAGTAGAGTATCACGCCGGAAAGTACCGGCGGCGTCCCGCCGGCTGTCGAGCGGAGGTCGCGTCCGCGCCCCCCTCCAAAAAAGTGCCGCCGACAACTTTACCGAATCAATCGGTGCAAGCCCATGGCCAAGCCAGCGAGAACGAGCGCCACTGCGATCAAAACAAAACGTGTCTTGAAGAGCCTCATTTGGATATCGTTCATGCCGCCATCATACTCCTTGGTCCGTAGCGCCGGCGTCCTGCCCTGAGCAAGGCCGAAGGGTCGAGCCGGACGTCCCGTCCGCTCCGCCGGCTATCAAGATGAGGCCCGCCAAGATTACTAATGCACTCCGACTCCACTAGCCTCCACCAATTGCTGCACCGGCGCGGCCACCATCATCAGCAAATCCGCTCTCTGAACCTGCGCCGCACGGATCGCCGCAAGCTGCTCAGTCCTCCACGCCTCAGGCGACAACTGCGAGTTGTCCAGATAATCCAGCGCCTGCAAACCCGCCGTCCCAAGAGCAGACATATCCTTCGAAAGCGGCGCGACCTCATGCAACAAAAAGGACTGCTGCAGCGCCGGCGCAAGCTTCGCATCGTTATCGCGCCACGCCGCGAGCAGCACCCGAATCTGCCCCTCCGACGCTTTCTCCTTATATCCGCTTTGAATAAAGGTCTTCACCAAATCTCCAAAGCGCCGCGCCCCCTCGCTCTCCGGACTCACCGCATCGACCAGCCGATTGAGCGGCGCGCGAAAATCCCACACGCCCTTAACGTTATCGGGACGCGTGTAATCCTTCACCGGCTCGACCACATCCGCCAGCGTGCGCAGCGCTGCAATATCGTCCCCTCCCGCCAAGCGGTGCAGCATCAGATTGCGATTCGACCGATGCCGCAGCCCCAACCACTCCAGCCGCCAACTCACATCGCCCAGCCGCGCATACATGGAGTCCACATCTTTAATTTCCTGCGGAGACCAAAATCGCTCGGCAATTGCAGCCGTGCGCGGCCACAGCCGCGAATCGATCGTCTCCGGCGAAACAAACTCCGACCACAGGCAAGCCTCTCCGCCAAGAATGCGACTCTTCTCTTGCGCATTCAAAGTAGCCGTCGCATCCGCCATGGGATCGACCGCGTAGTGCCGCCCCGCCGGCCACATCAGGTCGAGATAGTAACCATACGAAAGCAGCCCGCTGTATCCTTGCTGCGCCGCCGTGGCCAGCGACTGCTGCCCCCGCCACGACTGCACCACAATCGTCTTCGGCAAAGCGGGATGCAGAATCTCGTCCCACCCCACCATGATCTTGTGATGCTTATGCAAAATCTTCTGCAGCCGTTGATTGAAATAGGCCTGCAGATCCTGGTTGTTCTTCATGCCATGCGAGTGGAGGAACGCCTGAATCTTCGCATTCGCATCCCACTGCTTGCCGCTCACCTCATCGCCGCCAAGGTGAAAATAAGCGTCCGGAAAAAGTCCGGCCATCTCCCCCACGAACTTATCCAGAAATTTATAAGTTTCCTCCCGCGTAGGATCCATCGCCGCATCGGGCGCACCCGGCTCGACTTTGTAAGGCCCGGGCCCGCTCGCCAACTCCGGATATCCCACAAACCACGACCGGCTATGCCCCGGCATATCGAACTCTGGGATCACGCGAATCCCGCGATCATGCGCATAACTCACGAACTCGCGAATTTCCTCCTGCGTGTAATACATCCCGTCCGATCCCATCTCGTGGAGCTTGGGAAAGCGCACGCTCTCCACCCGAAAGCCCTGATCGTCGGAGAGATGCCAGTGCAGAACGTTCAACTTCACCGCCGCCATCCCATCCACATTGCGCTTCAGTGCCTCCAAAGGGATGAAATGCCGGCTCACGTCGATCAGCAACCCGCGCCACGCGAATCGCGGCGCATCCTTGATTGTCACCACGGGCACGGCAAAGCCCGAAGGCGTAATTTGCAGCAGTTGCAAGAATGTCTGCAGCCCATGCTGAACTCCCAGCGGATTCGCCGCCGTGAGCTTCGCCCCCGACTCCGCGATGACCAACTCGTAGGATTCGTCCTCGCCAACCCGCTGCACCTTTTCGCGATCGCGCTCAGTCTGAATCAGCAGAGTCGGGCTGGCAACCGCAGCCAGTTCTTGATCGAGCCGCATTCCAGTCTGCCGCGAAAGCTGCTCCACAAATCTCTGCACGCCCCGATCCAGCGCAGCATCGTGAAAACCGGCGACCGAGATCGAAAATGTCCGATCGATAGCAAGCTCTCCTGTGCCAGCCTGCACGCCGGAGGGCATGGGCATGAGATCGATCCGAGGTTGAGTTTGTGACACGCCGAGAGATGCGAGCAAACAAACCATTTGCGCGATGATCAGGTTTCGCATGGACGTAAAAGAATGTAACACTTCGGCAGGAGTGTAGCTGGCTGGAGTGAAGGCGGTTGTTTTGGTGACGCAGCGGTTCACCGCTGCGCTCAACGGCACCTTGATCGAGGCTTCAGCCACGGAGGCCGGACCTCCGCTCCAAGTGCACTTCTTTAATCAGATCTCATCGCAGTTCTTCAGGGGACCGAGCATGTTCCAGGGCATGGACCGCCGCTTCGCGGCTCACCGAAGGAACATCGTCGAAGAACTCATCCAGTGTCTGCCCACCCTCAAGGTAATGCAGCAGCGCCTGAAAAGGAACGCGCGCCCCCCCGAAAACAGGTGTTCCCCCCCCCAGCACCTCGGGGCCTCTCGTGATCACATGGTTCGTCGAAACCATTGGCAGTCGGTCATCGCCTCCAAGCCTACTCCGAATGGTTGGACAAAAGCAGACCCGGAAGCCGCCCTCAATGCCCCCCGCTCAACTCCCTCACAATCGCCCCCACGAACTGCTTGGCATCGCCAAACAACATGAGATTGTTATCCAGGTAGTACAGCGGATTATCGATCCCAGCAAACCCCGGACTCATGCCGCGCTTGATCACCATCACGGTGTGAGCCTTGTCGACATCCAGAATCGGCATGCCATAAATCGGACTCGAGGCATCATTCCGCGCCGCCGGATTGGTGACATCGTTAGCGCCGATCACCAGCGCCACGTCTGTCTGCGGAAAATCGCCGTTGATCTCATCCATCTCGATCAGCCGATCGTAAGGAATGTCGGCTTCGGCCAAGAGCACGTTCATGTGCCCCGGCATGCGTCCGGCAACGGGATGAATCGCGAAGCGCACCTCCACTCCCTTCTTGCTGAGAATGTCGTAAAGTTCGCGCACTTTGTGCTGCGCCTGCGCCACCGCCATGCCATAACCGGGCACAATCACAACTTTATTCGCCGCGGAAAGAATCGCGGCCGCTTCTTCAGCCGTAGCGCTGCGCACCGGTTTCGCTTCCTGCCCGCCCGCGGCCGAAACCTGCACCTGCCCGAACGCGCCGAACAGAACGTTGGTGAACGACCGGTTCATCGCTTTCGACATGATCACCGAGAGAATCAGTCCCGAAGATCCATCGAGCGCGCCGGCAATAATCAACAGTTTGTTGTTGAGCACGAATCCCATCGCCGCCGCCGACAACCCCGCATATCCGTTCAATAAAGAAATGACGGTCGGCATGTCGGCTCCTCCGATGGGGATCACCAGCAGCACGCCGAAGATCAACGAGATCCCAACGATCAGCGGAAAGAACTGCTTCGCCTCCGGATGCAGCACCAGATAAACCGCGCTGCCCACCGCCGCCGCGAACAGCAGAAAATTAACGAGATTCTGTCCTTTATAGGTAATCGGACGCTGCGGCAGAATCTCCTGCAGCTTGCCCGCCGCCATCAGGCTGCCGGTAAACGTCAGCCCGCCCAGAATCACTTCCGCGGAGAGCACCGACATCATGAATTTGGGAACGTCGGGCGTGCGCAGATAAAATTCCGCCGTCCCCACCAGCGTGACGCACAGCGCGCCGAAGGCGTGGCTGAGCGCGGTCCGCTGCGGCACCGCCGTCATCTGCACCATGCCCAGCGGAATGCCAATGCCGCTGCCCAGCACCAACCCGACGGCGATCCACTTCCAATCGACGATGCCGCGGTGCAGCAAAGTGCCAGCGATGGCCAGCACCATGCCGATCTCGCCCGCCCAAATCCCGTGCCGCGCCGTGGCCGGCGAACTCATCCACTTCAGCGAGAAAATAAAGAGCGCGCTGGCGACGAGATAAATAACTTCGATCACGTACTGGCTACCGGCAAACTCGTTCATTCTTTGGCCATTCGAGAAACGCGAATGCAGCTAAGGCTTGGTCGGACGGCTGCTCTTAAACATCTTCAGCATGCGGTCGGTAATGAAGAATCCGCCCACAACATTGCTGGTGGCGGCCACGATCGCGATCACGCCCAGCACCGTCGCAAACGTACTTTTGCGCTCGCCCACCAACACAATCGCGCCCACCACGGCAATGGCGTCCAGCGCGTTGGTCAACGACATCAGCGGCGTGTGCAGCAAAGGCGAAACGTGCCGGATCACTTCAAAACCAATAAAGCAAGCCAGCATAAAAATAAAAAGCAAATCGATCACATTAGAACTCATGGAATCCTCGTGATTCGTATCGGGGTATGCTTTCAGCATACCGTAAGGCCTTGAGCACTCATTGCCCCTTCAGGCGCAGAAACTCCCAAGTCGATTCTTCGCTCAGGCTCTTGAAGCCGCGCCGGCAAGCCGATGGGAGCTGCCCCGCAACCCCTTCATCCGCCCACGGCGGCCAAAGCCGGCATCTTAAAAAACTCCCGCACCCGCGCATTCACGATCTCGCCCCCGCGCGTCACCATGGTCTCGCGAATAATCTCATCCTGCAGATTGAGCTGCAGCTTGCCCTCTTTCATCATGTAGACGAGAAACGTGCTGATATTGCGCGCATACATCTGGCTGGAGTGATACGGCACGCTGCTGGCCAAATTAATCGCCCCGATAATCGTCACCCCGTGCGTCTTAACGGTTTCCCCGGTGCGCGTGAGTTCGCAATTTCCCCCGCGCTCCGAGGCCAGATCGACGATCACCGAACCCGGCGCCATCCCCTTCACCATCTCCTCCGTAATCAGCACGGGAGACTTCTTGCCCGGAATCACGGCCGCCGTAATCACCACATCGCTCTCCGCCACCACGCGCGTGAGCAATTCGCGCTGCCGCGCGTAAAAATTCTCGTCCTGCGCCGTTCCATAACCCCGCGCATCCTGCGCGTCCTTGGCCTCAATCGGCAACTCCACAAAGCGCCCGCCCAAGCTCTGCACCTGCTCTTTCGAAGCCGCGCGCATGTCGTACGCGGAGGCTACCGCGCCCAGCCTTCGCGCGGTTGAAATCGCCTGCAGCCCCGCCACTCCTGCGCCAATCACGAACACTCGCGCCGGAGTAATCGTGCCTGCCGCCGTCGTCATCATAGGAAAAATTCTGATCGACGTCTCCGCCGCCAGCAGCACCGCCTTATAACCGCAGATCGTCCCCATAGACGAAAGCGCATCCATGCTCTGCGCCCGTGTGGTGCGCGGCACCAACTCCACCGAAAAAGATGTCACGCCCGCATCCGCAATCTGCTGAATCGCCTCCGCCGAACCAAACGGCCGCAGAAACCCGATCAACGCCTGATCGCGCCGCAACAAACGCAGATCAGCGCTTCCCGTCACGTCATTCGAGCCGTAACACAAAACCTGCACAATCACGTCGGCCACGCCAAACACCGCCGCGCGATCGGCAAGAATCTTGGCGCCCTTTTCCACGTAAACGGAGTCGGCATAACCCGCCCCCTCGCCCGCGCCCGGCTCCACCACAACCTCGAACCCAGCCTTCCTCAGAGTCGGCACCACCGCGGGCACAAGCGCCACTCGCCGTTCACCGGGATAGCTTTCCCGCGGAACTCCGACAATCACGAGGTCACCTTCCTTCCGAGTTAACGCACAGACTTAAACGCACCAGGGGCTCACGGATTTACGACCAACGAACTGGAAACATTAGCAGAAACAGAAAGGACTGGAAAGGTCAAGGTGGAGGGTCAAAGGTGAAGGGTGTGCCACAACGCCATGTGGGCACAACCACTCCCGGCTGTCCGTCGAGCGCAGCTCGACTCACCGCACGCTAAGCGAGGAGATTCCAACTTCGAGTAAACCCTGGGCGCTTCCTCCGATCAAGCGGCAGCCACGGCTGCAGGCAACTTCGTTCGCGGCTGCTCGGCGTCCAATCTCAACTCGCAAAGTTCCGTGATCAAATTTCCCGCCCAGCGGTAAATGTTTTGCTCCCGCACCACCCTCCGCATGCGGTGCATGCGCATCTGCCTTTCCTCCGGCTCCATCTCCAACGCAACTCGAATGGCCTCCGCCGTCTGGTCGATGTCGTAAGGGTTCACCAGCAAGGCATCCCGCAGCTCGCGCGCCGCGCCCGTGAACTGGCTGAGAATCAGCACCCCGCGCTCGTCGCGCCGCGCCGCCAGAAATTCCTTTGCCACCAGATTCATGCCGTCATGCAGCGCCGTCACCAGGCAGATATCCGCGGCGCGATAGTAGCGCTCGATCTCTTCGTGGCTATGCTGACGCTTCAAAGAAATAATCGGCTTCCAATTGCCGCTTTGAAAACGCCAGTTGATGCGCTCCGCCTCCGCTTCCACCTCCGCCAGTAAATCCTGGTAACGCTTTATGTGCGTGCGGCTGGGCGCTCCAATCTGGATGAAAGTAAATTTATTCCGGTATCGCGGATATTTTTCCAGAAAGCGCTCAATCGCCCGAAAGCGCTCTGGAATTCCTTTCGTGTAATCGACCCGGTCGACTCCGATGCCCACGAACTCGCTCTCCACTCCCAAGCTGCGCAGCAATGCGGTGCGCTCAAAGTAATCCGAGCCGTAGCGGTCGCTCTCCACCGACTCGTCATCGGTAAGATCGACGCTGATCGGAAACGGCCGCACGATCGTCCGGTGATCCTGCCGCTTGACCGAAAAATGCTCCCAGTCGACGCGGGATTCCACCACCCGATCCACGGTCTGCAAAAAGTTATTGCAATGCGACTGAATGTGGAACCCGATCAGATCCGCGCCCAGCAACCCATCCACCAGTTGCCGCTGCCACGGGCAAATTCCAAAAGCCTCGGGGTTGGGCCACGGAATATGCCAAAAAATCGCCACCCGCGCGTCCGGTCTTTTTTCTTTGATCAGCCGCGGCATCAGCGCAAAGTGATAGTCCTGCACCAGCACCACCGGCTTCGCAGTGTCCTTGATCTCTTCGAGCACCGCCGCCGTGAACTTGCGGTTTACCTCTTGATAATCCTCCCAGTCCTGGGCGCGAAAAAGCGGCCGCGTGTGCGCAATATGGCAGAGCGGCCACAAGCCTTCATTCGAAAAACCGTAGTAGTATCCTTCCTCTTCTTCTTTGCTCAGCCAAATCCGCCGCAGGGTATAGCGGGGGTCTTGCGGCGGCACGCGCAGCCGATCCTGCCGGTCCACCGTTTCTCGATCCGCATCCCCGCTCCCGTGCGCGATCCAGGTTCCGTCGCAGGCGCTCAACACCGGCTCTAAAGCGCTCACCAGCCCGCTCGGCGGCACGACCACTTCCACCCCTTTGCCGGCGCGCTGATGCATGTACGGTTCGCGATTCGAGACCACAAACAGCCGGCCATCCTCCAGCCGGCTTTGCACTTGCACGGCCAGCCGGTCCGCCGTCCATACCGATTGCGCCGCGTCCCGCAAGCGCGCTTCGTTCTCCGCCGCGTTGCGCGCCTGGCTCAGGCTCTCCGCCAAAGTCACCACTTCCCAAGCCAGCGGCTTGAAGAGATCGAGATCGTGCATCTGCTGCCGCGAAGAAATTCTTCCCGTGCGCAAAGCCCGCATCCACTGCGCCGCTCGCGCGATCGGACCAGCAATACTCCAACGCACAATCAGAAGCGTGATCAGAACGATCAGAAACACCTGCACCAGCACGCTGATAAAAGCTTCGCGCCAGGTGCGCAGATTTCGCGCCCGAATGTAACCGGCGTCGTGCACCACCGCCAGCCCGCCCGCGGTTTCTTCGTGGCGATGCAGCGGCATGGCAAAAATCTCTACCGGATCGTTTCCCAGGCGCTCGAAAGAACTCTCTTCCTGCCCCAGCGCCATAGCCTGCATGACCTCGCGCGGCGCTGATTTCAGTGGTGCACCTAGGCCGGAAGTGATGGCGATCACACTGCCCTGCCGGTTGTAAACGGCGACCCCGAGCAGGTGCTCGCGGTTGCCAAAGCGCTGCACCAGCCTCTGCAAATCGCGCTCCGAGCCGCTCTCCCAGGTCTTCTCCACGTTCGCCGCCACGCTCTCGCCCAGCACCTCCGCGCGCCGCTGCAATTCGCCGCGCAGGCCGCGCTTCTCCCGCAGCACTGCATAATAGGAAAACCCCAAAGACACCAGCGCGATGCCGATGATCAGAGAAACAATCAGACGCGCGCTCAGCAAGCGCATTCGCGGACCTCCGGCGCCCAAACTTGCGAACACCGGCAGCGCACGATGCAAGAGAGCACGATGCGAGAGAGCGAGATAAAAAGCGGGAAGAATCTCGGCGCGACGATCGCCAGACACGCTCGCCGCACTTGTCGAAATTGGGGGAGTCCGGCCATTTTGAGATTCTGCGCAAAGTCTAGTCAAGCTACGTCCCGCGAAACATCCAGTAATCACTGTAGGCCTTATGAATCATCGCAGCCGCGTTTCGACGCCGTTAACCCCTGGCGCACCTCCTGTTTTCACCGGGACGCCAGTGTGTGCGCGGCAACTCCGAGCAATTTTATTGCACCTGCCGGAACTCCCGGCACTCTAACCATCCAGCTTCCACCATGAAGACACCGGGGATCACTCCACTCCTGCGGTTCGCGATTTCGCTGATGGTGTTGCCCGTTTTCGGGCAGCCGCCCACCGCGACCGCCCTGGACTTGAATCCCGACGCCAACGGAAAACTTTCTCAGGCGCAGATGCAAGACCTGTTTCGCGTGGTCGCCGAGAAAGATCTCGAAAACGATAAGCGCCTGCGCGACTACACCTACATCGAGCGCGACGAAGAGCACCGCGTCGATGGCAAGGGCGCGGTGAAGTCCACCGAGGTGAAGACCTACGAAGTGATGGAGCTTTACGGCGAGCAGGTGCAGCGGCTGATCGAAAAAGACGGTAAGCCCCTCAACGCCAAAGACGCCGCCAAGGAAGAAGAGAAGATACAGAAAGCGCTCGATAAACGAAAAAACGAGTCGGAAGGAGATCGTAGGAAGCGGCAAGAAAAGGAAGCGAAAGAGCGCGAAGACGAACGCAAGTTCGTGCGCGAGGTCGCCGACGCCTACAACTTCAACCTCGTGGGAACGGAGCTTCTGGGCAATCGCGAGGTCTGGGTCATCGATGGCGAACCCCGTCCCGGCTTCGAGCCGCGCATGAAAGAGTCCAAGTTGTTGACCAAAGTGCGTGGGCGAGTATGGATCGACAAGAACGATCTCCAACTCGCCAAAATGGACGTCGAGATTCTGGACACGATCTCCTGGGGGCTGTTCCTTGCGCGCATACACAAGGGAACGCGCTTCACCCTGGAACAGACCCGTGTAAACGACGAGGTCTGGCTGCCGCTCCACGTCGCGGCGCACGTCGACGTTCGACTCGCCCTACTCAAGAACTTCGACGTGAACGTGGAGCAGTCTTACCGCGACTACAAGAAATTCCGCGCCACCGCAAAAATCGTCGATCTGGGGGAAGTACAACCAAACGCACCACCAAAGTAGCACCCAGTCCGCAGAGCCTTGTGAACCCGACTCCCGGCCCGCATCATCTACTACTCTCACGATCGAACCGAGCCTAAGCGGGAGAACCTATGTCCACGCAACCAACCCTTCTGATCCCCGATATCCGTGGCGAGGTTTTCCCCACTCTCACTCCGCAACAAATCGACCGCATCCGCCCTTCCAGCAAAGTGCGACAAGTCAACGTCGGCGATATTCTCTTCGATCCCGGCGACAGCGACATCCCCTTTTTCGTGCTGCTCTCCGGCAGCCTGGAAATCGTGCAGCCGGATTTGTTCGGCGGCGAGCGCCTCATCGTGGAACACGGCCCCGGCAGCTTCACCGGAGAAATCAATATGATCTCCGGCCGCCGCAACCTGGTTCGCGGCCGCGTCACCGCCCCCGGCGAATTCCTGGAGATGACGGCCGAGAACCTGCGCTCCGTGGTCGCCAGAGATTCCGAACTCAGCGAAATCTTCATGCGCGCCTTCATCCTCCGCCGCCTCGAACTCATCAAAAGCGGCCAAGGCAACATTATTCTCCTGGGCTCGCGCCACTCGGCGCAGACTCTGCGCTTGCGCGAATTCCTCACCCGCAACGGCCAGCCCCACACCTACGTCGATCTCGATCTCGACTCCAGTTACCAGGATTTGCTCGACCACTTTCAAGTCACTCTCGACCAGATTCCCGTGGTCATCTGCAACAACAAGAACGTGCTCCGCAATCCTTCGATTCAGGAAGTGGCACAATGCCTCGGCCTCAATGCCAACGTCGAGCCCTCCGAACTTCGCGATCTCATCGTGATTGGCGCAGGTCCGGCCGGCCTCGCAGCCGCGGTTTACGGGGCTTCCGAAGGTCTCGATGTTCTTGTTATCGAAGCCATCGCTCCCGGCGGCCAGGCGGGATCGAGTTCAAGAATCGAAAACTATCTCGGCTTCCCCACCGGAATCTCCGGCCAGGAGCTCGCCGGCCGCGCCGCCGCGCAAGCGCAAAAATTCGGCGCCAAGATGCTGATCGCCTGCAAGATAAAACAATTGAAGTGTGGCCGCCGCCCCTACGAGCTTGTCATGGACGACGATCAAGTGATTCGCGCCCGCACCGTGGTCATCGCCACCGGCGCTCAGTACAACAAACTCAACGTCGAAAATCTCTCCAAGTTCGAAGGCCTCGGAGTCTATTATGGCGCCACCTACATCGAGGCCCAACTCTGCGGCGATGAAGACGTAATCGTAGTCGGCGGCGGCAACTCCGCCGGCCAGGCCGCGGCGTTTCTCTCTCAGACCGTCGGCAAAGTCCACATGCTGGTGCGCTCGAGGCAGTTATCCAGCACCATGTCGCGCTATCTCATCCAGCGCATCGACGAAAATCCTAAAATCGACGTTCACTACGGCACCGAGATCGTAGCCCTCGAAGGCGACGCCCAACTCGAGCAAGTAATCTGGAAAGACAAGAACAAAGACGAGCGCTGCACCCACAAAATCCGCCACGTCTTCATCATGACCGGGGGCTCACCCCACACCGCCTGGCTGCAGGGCTGCGTAGTGCTGGATCAAAAAGGCTTTATCCTGACCGGCCGCGATCTCGACCCCGCCGTCCACGATTTCACCTGGCCGCTCTCGCGCACCCCACAGATGTTCGAAACCAGCCTGCCCGGCGTCTTCGCCGTAGGCGACGTCCGCTCCGGCAACGTAAAGCGCGTAGCCGCCGCCGTAGGCGAAGGCTCGATCTCCATCTATCTGGTGCACCGCGTCTTGGCGGAACTGTAGCGGCGCGGAGTTAAAGCGCAGCATTGGCGTGCTACCTGCTGGCGTCATCCCATCAAAGCCCCGCGCTTTCCGGCGGGGCCAGGGATCGGCCTTGCGCGCAAGGCCGACTGGCTCGGGAAGGGCACGACCTTTCGTCGTGCCCTTAAGTCGTTGCAATGAGTCCGCGCTTTTAGCGCCTGAGGCAAGCCTTCGCCTGCGACGCGACTTTTTTCCGCTGCCCCACAGCCGCTTCGACTTCGAACGGAATTACGATCGAACTTTACGGCTTGGAAATCGATTTCTTCGCCCGCGTTATAATAAAAAGATTCTCGGTCAGCAAAATCGGCCTCTGTGGACCTAGGCAGGGAACCGGTGCGACCAAGGTTCAAGCCGACGGCTGAGAGCTGATCGCTGAAAGCTGCTCCCCATGGACTTCAAATTAGTCTCCGATTACAAGCCGCAAGGCGACCAGGGCCGAGCGATCGAATCCCTGCTGCGTGGCGTCTACGATCGCGAACAGCATCAGGTTCTGCTAGGGGTAACCGGCTCCGGCAAGACCTATACCATGGCGAAAGTGATCGAAGCCGTGAACCGTCCTGCGCTAGTCATGGCGCACAACAAAACCCTGGCGGCGCAGCTTTACCACGAATTCAAGAATTTCTTCCCCCACAACGCCGTCGAATATTTCGTCTCCTATTACGACTACTACCAGCCCGAGGCCTACGTCCCCGCCGCCGACCTGTTCATCGAAAAAGAAGCCACCATCAACGACGAACTCGACAAGCTTCGCCTCTCCGCGACGAAATCTTTATTCGAGCGCCGCGACGCCCTGATCGTAGCCTCCGTAAGCTGCATCTACGGCCTCGGCTCACCCGAGGCCTACTACGGCATGATGCTCTTCCTCGAAAAAGGCCAGAAGATCACCCGCGAAGACATCACCCGCAAACTGGTCGACATTCTCTACGAGCGCACCAACGGCGAATTCAAGCGCGGCACCTTCCGCGTCCGCGGCGACGTGATCGAAGTCTTCCCCACCTACGACGACATGGCCTATCGCATCGAGCTGTGGGGAGATCAAGTCGAATCGCTCGCCCAAGTCGACCCGCTCTTCGGCACTGTGAAACAAAAATACATGCGCCTGCCGATCTATCCCAAAACCCACTACGTAATGAAAGACGAAACGCGAGTCTCGGCCGTCGAGTCGATCAAGCAAGAAATGGCCTGGTGGGAAGTCGAACTGGAAAAGCAAGGCCGCATCGTTGAGTCCCAGCGCGTCCACCAGCGCGTGACGTTCGATCTTGAAATGATCAAGCTCATGGGCTACTGCCACGGCATCGAAAATTATTCCCGCCACTTCACCGGACGCATGCCCGGCGAGCCTCCGCCCACCCTGCTCGATTATTTCCCGCGCGATTATCTGATGTTCATCGACGAATCGCACCAGACCATTCCGCAGTTGCGCGGAATGCACGCCGGCGACCGCTCGCGCAAAGAAACGCTGGTCGAATACGGCTTCCGCCTGCCCTCGGCGCTGGACAATCGTCCGCTAACGTTTGAAGAATTCGAGCACCGCACCAACCAGCTGGTTTACGTTTCGGCAACGCCGGGCCCGTATGAGCTGACAAAATCGGCAGGCGTGGTCGTAGAACAAATCATTCGCCCCACAGGGCTGATCGATCCCGAAGTCGAGATCCGTCCAGTCAAAGGACAGATCGACGATCTGCTCCACGAGATTCGCGCGCGCGTAGACAAGGGCGAGCGCGTTCTAGTCACCACGCTGACCAAGCGCATGTCCGAAGACCTGGCCGAGTACTACGCCGAAGTGGGCGTGAAGTGCCGCTACATGCACTCAGAAATCGAAACGCTCGAGCGCGTAAAAATTCTCCGCGACCTGCGCCAAGGCGAATTCGACGTATTGATCGGCATCAATCTCCTGCGCGAAGGCCTCGACCTCCCGGAAGTCTCGTTGGTAGCGATACTCGATGCCGACAAAGAAGGCTTCTTGCGCTCCCAAGGATCGCTGATCCAAACCATCGGCCGCTGCGCCCGCCACCTGAACGGCCGCGCCATCCTCTACGCCGACCGCATGACCGACTCCATGCAGCGCGCCATCGACGAAACCCTGCGCCGCCGCGCCATCCAAACCGCCTACAACGAAGCCAACGGCATCACCCCGGAATCGATCGTGCGCCCTCTGGACATGACGCTAGCCGGAATCGTAGCCGCCGACTACACCGACCTGACCGGAGGCGAAGCCGAGGGCATCCCAGAATTCAAATCGCAGCTAGAACTAGACGGCTACGTCGAGAAACTAGAAAGCGACATGCGCGAAGCCGCCAAGCGCTTCGAATTCGAGAAAGCCGCGAAGCTGAGGGACACGATCAAGGAGTTGCGGACTAAAGAATTTTTGTTCGCGTAACGTCCCACGCAAGAAACCTGGAATGAACCGATCCTAATTCGCGGCAAGTCGCGGTCTCGCCTCGGATCCTGCTGCCTCAACCTCCGATGAAATCCTCCCTCCATCTCGTCAGCCCCGAGTTCAAGGCCGATCCCTTCCCTTTCTACGCCCGTCTGCGCGCGGGGCAGACGGTCTGCCGCGTGGAGATCGCCTTGGCCCCGGGTGTGCGCGAGGCGTGGCTGGTCACGCGCTACGACGATGTGGTCGCGGTTTTAAAAGACCCGCGCTTTGCCAAAAACCGGGAAAATGCCGCTAGGAAGCCGTGGCTGCCGGAGTTCGTAAAGCCGCTCGAACGCAACATGCTCGACCTTGATGAGCCCGACCACGGACGCTTGCGCACCCTGGTGCATAAGGCGTTCACGCCCGCCATGGTCGAAACACTGCGGCCCCGCATCCAGCAAATCTCCGATCGGCTGCTCGATGCCGTCGAGCCCAGCGGATCGATGGACCTGGTGCGGGACTTCGCGCTGCCCTTGCCGCTCACGGTCATCGTGGAGTTGCTTGGCATTCCCGCGCAAGACCAGGATCGGTTTCAGGTGTGGTCGAAAGCCGCTCTGCGCCCGCCGACGCGAGTCAACACGCTTCTCGCCATGCCGTCCCTTTGGGCCTTCATGCGGTATCTGCGTCGGCTGTTTCGCGAATTGCGGGTCACGCCCCGCGAAGGTTTGCTGACCGCGCTGGTGCAAGTGGAAGAGGCCGGGGATCGCCTCAGCGAAGATGAACTGCTCGCCATGGCGGTGCTTCTGGTCATTGCCGGCCATGAGACCACGGTGAATTTGATCGCCTCCGGAACCCTGGCCCTCCTCGAGCATCCGGAGCAGATGGAGCGCCTGCGAAACAACCCGGCGCTGATTGGATCGGCGATCGAGGAGCTGTTGCGCTTCAGCAATCCTGGAAACAACCACCCTGCGTTTCGCCTGCGAGGCTGTATCCATCGCCGGCACCACTGTGCTCCGCGGAGCGCTCGTGCTGGCCGTGCTGGCTTCCGCCAACCGTGACGAAAAGCAGTTCGATCACGCCGACGATTTGAATCTGTCGCGAGAGAACAACCGCCATGTCGCTTTTGGTCTGGGAGCGCATTTTTGTCTGGGCGCCCCTCTGGCCCGCATCGAGGGACAAATCGCGATCAATACCCTTCTGCGGCGGTTGCCAAGGCTGCAACTCGCGGTCCCCGTGAAGGCCCTGCGATGGCGAGCCACCCCAGTCCTGCGCGGCTTGGAGGCTCTTCCGGTAAAGTTCTAAAGAGTGGCGACGGAAAAATCGAACAGCGCTCGTGCCGTTCAGCGGTCCCAACATTTCGCCGGCCGATAGAATCGCAATCTCCCGCCACGGATGCACCCTCCACAAATCCTCAACCCCCGTAATCATCACATCCGCCCTCCCCTGCAGAGCGACTACCGGTCGTTGGTTCTGGGGTTGACTTGGGCCCGCTTGGGGTTTGCGCTTTTAAGGCTGTGGATCGGCCCGCTTTCAAGTGTTCGGCGAATTCTACGGGTACGCGGTGCGGAAATGGCCCACCGCCGCGAGTCGGCTCGCGCCGAAATTCGCGATCTTATGGCGTGGAATCCCGTCCTTGCGGATGCGGCCTTGTTAGAGCGAGGCTGGACAATCCAAGATCGCTATCGTCTTTCTTATTGGGGCGCCCTCATCGTAGCGGCGGCCATGGCGTCGGCATGCGCCCACTTGCTCCCCGAAGATTTTCAAACTGGGCAGAGGCTGGATGGTATCGAGGTCTTGAATCCGTTCTGTGCCACCCGTCGTCGATCTAGGCTTTTCTAACGCCCGTAAGCGGCGCTAGCGGCCAACGGTTTCCGGTGAAACGTATAGCCGTCGAAAGTTTCGGAGCGGAAGTTCAAATTAGGCGCGGAGAGCTTTTCGGTCTGACTCAGAAATAAATACCCGCCGGGCTCAAGATAAAGGTGCAGGCGCTCCAGCAGCGCCATTCGCTGCGCCCGCGAAAAGTGCGGCAAAACGTCCATGCAGAAGATGCAGTCGAAGCGCCCAATATAACCCGGCCGCGCCAGATTCATGCAGTTGAACGTGACCAGGCTGCGCAGCCGCGGCTTCGCCAGCAGGTGCGCCGCATTTGCACAAGCCGCTTTCACGGCTCCGCGCGAGCCGCCATTCTTGTCATGCTTGCTCTCAGACTTCGCCTGGTATCGATCCTGCAACTCAAATTGCTCCTCGCCATCCGCAGGCTCGTCATCGGCATCCGCGGTCGCAATCGTCGGAGAGGTAATCTTCGAAAAATAATTGCGAATACTCGCCGGCGGCAGCCCTTCCAGCGCCGCTTGCGGATAGACCCCGCGATCTGCCGCTTCGATGTTCTGTGGCAGCAGGTCGCTGCCTACGATATGAATCGATACGCCTGCACCCAGGCTCGATAAGCTGGAATTGTTTTGCACGCCATCGGCAGCGCCTGCGCTCCGCGCAGCGGACTTTCCGTTGGCAGTCCCGATCCCAATACTCGACGCATTCCCTTCCGTGCCCGCATTACTCACCGCATCGCAGACCGCCATCGCAATCGAATACGTCTCTTCCCCCGTGGCGCAGCCCGCGCTCCAGATGCGCAGCGGACTCGGCCCATCCGCCGACTTGCGCGCAAATAGCTGCGGCAACACCTGCCGCGTCAACGCATTCAGCGCTCCCGGATGCCGAAAAAATCCCGTATTCGTGTTGATCAAGCCCTCGAGCAGCCCCGGCAAACGCGCAGGATCCTGCTCCGAGCGCAGCCGCTCCAGCAGCACCGAAGACGATCGCAAGTCCTGCGCCTCGATAAAATCCGCGACGTGAGTTGCCAGCGCGCTGTTGGGACAATCCAGAACGATTCCGCTCTGCCGCTCGATCAGCAGGCGCAACTCCGAAAGCTCGTGCTCCAGGATGGTGCTGGTCGCGATCAACTTATGCATAGTGCCTTTTCCCAGGCTCGGCTACGACTCCCGCGCCCATCGTCAAGATAACGGCAACGGCAACATTCCCGGAGGAGGGATGAACCACTTGGCCGGCGCGAATCTCGCCGGGGCATATCCAGCCGCAGCATCGCGGCCGGAAAAATTTTCTCAGGCGCCCGCCGCAACCGCGACCCGGCTCTTCGCCGAGTCCCGTTCCACCTGCTGCGCCACCACGTTCATTTCTTTTTCCAGCGACGAAAAACGCTGCAGCACTTCGTGAATCCGCAGAGTCATGTTGCGCATGGTTTCGATCTGCGCCCGCGCGTGCGCCGAAAGCGTCCCCGGCTCGATCAGCAAAAGATCGGAATTCCCCAGCAGCGAGGTCAACGCATTGTTCAACCCGTGCCGCATCTCCAGCATGTAGCGCCCCAGCATGGCTTCGCGCTCCAGGCGTGCGCAAGCCTGCTCCGCCGACCGCGCCCGGGCTTCGGCCCGCGCCCGCAGCACCGCCTCGCTCGCCGCCGGAATCAGCACGTTCAGCCACTCCCGATCCCCGCGCAACACCGTGGTCCGCGGCCAGCGCTCCCGCACAAATTCCGCGGCGGCGCCATCCTGGCACACGCAGAACAACGGACGCTGCGTCAAATGCAAAGGCTCCAGCACCACCGCCATCACCTCGCGCCGCAGCGGCCCCACAATCGCCACTTCGAAGTCATCCACCGCTCGCGGCCACAGATTCCCGCTCAGCATGGTGAAGGTGGGCGCGGTACGCTCCGTCTGCCAGCTTGCGGTGATGCTCCGCGAAAATTCCGCATCCTCGGAAATTACCAGAACCGTCGCTTGATCCAAGTGCAAGTTTCCTCTTCTAAGCTTGAATGAGAATGCAAATCGTCCGGCCTGAGCCCCGGCCAGCTTTTATTTCTTCTTACCGAATTGCGGCTCCGCCTCCGCATTCCACTCCGGCGGCGCCGCCTCCACCTCAAATTCCGGAGCCTCATCGCCAGCCACGGCGAACTTCGCTTTCTTGACCTCGGCCGCAGGCCCAGGCTTCGCAGCCATCACCGACTTCGCTCCTCCCGCACCCGCTGCCGCTGCCGCAGCCCGAGGAGGCGCGCTCACAGCCTTGGCCGGCGCGGCCTTCACCGGAGCAGGCTTCGACGGAGCAGCCTTGGCCGCCATCGGCTCGGCGGCGCTCGCCGTTTTCCCGGCAGCGCTCGCATTCCGCCCCAAAGCGCAATCCACCGAAGCCCGCAGATCCACCAGCATGCGCAGCGGCTGCCCCGAGGAATACTCCGCCTGGAACATCACCTTCCACGACTGGCAGATCATGCGCAGTCGTATAATCGGCTCCTGCGCCGAGAACTGCGCCCGCTGGCAGTCGATCGTCTCGACTCCCTTTTCTTCGAGCTCGGTCAGCCCTTCCAGGATTACGTTCAGATCCGCCAGCATCAGCCGGAAGAATACCCGCCGCATCAGATATCCAAAGCGCGTAAACGCCACCAGCGCGACCGGCAAATAAAACAGATCTCCGGCTTGTGCCTTCGCCTTGCGTCCCTGCTCCAGCACCCCGCCATGCAGCAACTGGTCCAGCGAACGGCAGTGCCGCGCCGCTTCCAGCACTCGATCGAGCGCGTTCAACCACACCGGCGTCTTCAGCTCCACCTCGCCCAGAACCGGCTCAAGGCCCTGCGCCACGTAGGCTATGTCGGCCTTATCGTCCTCCAAATCGGTGGGCGCTGCCTGGCTAAAATATTGCACCAGCAGAAAGTCGATTTTGTCCCGCACCGTCTCGCTTCGTTCGCTCTTGGCCAGAAAGTGCTGCAGCAAAGCCTCCAGCCCGGTGCGATCCACCATTGAACAAGTCTGCAGAAACTGCCGCAGCTGGTGCACCTGGATGCGCTCATCCATCGCATTCAGCCACGCCGTAGCCTGTTCCACAGCCTCGGCGCCAGGCTCATCTTCTTTTTTGCTTTCGAGCGCCTGAAGATCGAACTCGGCCGGCGCTTCAATCACAAACTCGCGCGCCAGTTCGGCGTAAATGGGATGCAGCCGGCGGGCAATCGACCACAACACCGCCGGATCGTTGATGTTCTGCGGAGATGGCGTCATGATTTCACGATCCAGTTCGGAACCTCTTTCACAAAACGTGCGGCCACAATCGTATTTTCCGGGCGATACTGCACCGCCACCACTTCCACTTCCGTATCCAGCGACCCGTCGCGATTGCGCAGCCGCAACCAGTCGCCAAACTCCACCCGCGTCGGGCAAGCAAATAAAACTTCCCGCGACGTGCCAAACTCGATCACCGTGCTCTCCGGCGCTTTGCCCTCCAGCCCCGCCGCCTCGAAGGAACCATCAACGCAATTCGCATGCGGGATGCGCCTGCACTCCACCGGAATACGGACCGGCGTAGCCTCCGGAAAAAACCGCGCCAGCTCCGCCACCATACTGGCCTGCGCCGCCCGCGCCGGTGCTGTCCCTGTCTGCGCCAAGAGAAAATGTCCAGAATTACATGTGGGGACAGCGGCCCTCGGCTGTCCGCCGGGCAAAGCCCGGCTGCTCCAAAACATGCGGTCAGGCTCCCCCTCTTCCCGGTTAGGAAGAGCTTTGGGGAGCCCCAACTCGCGGTTATGCAAACCAAGAAGCACGCCCGCGACCACACCTTAAGACCGAAAGGATTAGTACCCAGGCGCGATATTTTTCAGCAAGTTAGGACCACCAAGCCAGCCAGAAGCAAGCCACGTCCAAGACTCCAGTCTCACCCTGAGACAAAATCTCACATTTCGGCTCATGCCCATTTCGGCCTCTGCCAGATTTCAGATTGCGCCCAATTTCTGATGGTGTGGGGACGGCCGCCTCGGCCGTACAGCCGAGCGCAGCGAGGCGCATCGGCGCAGAACAGCGCAAACCGCCGGCCAGCACAAATCCCCCTAGCCCCGAAGGGGCAGCGTGGGAAAGCCCGGGCACGGCAGTGCCGGGCAGCCAAACGTGGCAAAAACCAAGTGCGCTTCAGCGGATGGCACGAATTAAACAACTCCCGTTCTCGACTCGACCACCTTACGGCATCCCTTGAAAAGGCAAGTTGCTTTAGCAATTGGCAGGAGCGCAGAAAATTGTACACAACCGAGAATGCGCCACCCGGAGTCACCCGAAACATCATCCCGCTGTTGTGGCTCCGCCCAGTGCGGCCGTGCCGCAAAAGTTCCCGTCCCTGCCTTGCACCAGCCTTGCCTGAAGCCAGTAGCCGTCCCGGAGGGTTCCACAAAAGTTCCCATCCGTGCCCGACACGAGCCGCGGCGCCGGGCAGACTGATAAGGTTGACCAGGGAAGCTATAGATCGTGGTCACCACGCCGCTAGGGGTCAGCCGGAAAACCGAGCCTGCGCCGCCGCCGTTATAGTCCGTGGCGTAAAAGTTGCCATCCAGTCCAAGAGTCAGAAAGCCGTCGGTCACCGACTCTGCCACTACCGAATATATCTGCGCCGAAGCGGCGGCTGTTAAAACCGCGCACAGCAGAAGCACAGCATAAATCGCCTTCGAAATTTGGGATGCTGGGGGCAAGCTTCGCTGGCCGAGTTTTCATCGAGGGTTCTCCGCTCAAGATTTTCGCGCGCAGCGTCTTTCGGGGAATTCTATCGGGGCGCGAAGCGTGCCAGAAATCTACTTC